>Ga0209668_10001219_pt1 | contig 10932 bp, 11 predicted proteins | sample FrelakmetPLP11PL_FD_187150 | JGI IMG/M metagenome (GOLD analysis project Ga0209668, IMG submission 187150) | Freshwater lake sediment microbial communities from the University of Notre Dame, USA, for methane emissions studies - PLP11 PL (SPAdes)... | ecosystem: Environmental > Aquatic >... | reverse complement strand
ACTACGAAATCAATCTTGGAGTAAAAACTTTCTGAACACTATTTTGCCTGCTTGCAAGAAAGGTTGAAAACCTCGGTACCGCAGATTACATCTGCAATTATTAAGTCTTTGGGATTTATTATTGGAAGGGTTAAATAGCAGCAAGTGTCAATCAGAAGGTCTCTGAAAATTAGAGAGTTCTTATCAAATAATAATTATTACACTTTCGGTGAATATTCCTGAGTAGAGTTTAAATATTCATTAACTCAAAAGCTATTATTATGTTGAATGCATTTTTATGGGGCTTACTGGCAACCTCCTCCCTGATCCTGGGGGGAATTATTGCCTCCAGGTTTTCCCTGGGCAAACGGACCCTCGGGATCATCATGGCGTTTGGTGCCGGGACATTGATTTCGGCCATTTCCTATGAGTTGATTTTTGAAGCAGTGAAACTTGCTTCAAAGACCGGGTTTCCTGCATTTGGTTTCTTTGCGGGGGCGTTCACATTTTTTGCCGCCGACAAACTGATTGAAAAATTAGGTGCCGGAAATCGCATGGACATTGGGGCTCCCAAACAATCCAGGCTGATAATCCCCATGGTTCTGGCCATCATACTTGACGGAATACCTGAGTCCATTGTGATCGGGTTAGGGATATTCGAGGGGGGGGGCGTGGTTAGCATGGCCATGCTTGCTGCGGTATTTGTATCCAATCTGCCGGAAGCCATTGCAGGTTCAACCGGGATGAAAGCCAGTGGCTGGAGCCGTAAAAGAATAATCCTGCTTTGGGTAGTCATTGCATTGGTTTGCGCTGTGGGAAGCCTTGCAGGATACACCCTGTTTACCAATACTTCCAAACTCTGGCTGGCATTTATCAATGCATTTGCGGGCGGTGCAATCCTGATGATGTTAGCCAACTCAATGATTCCCGAAGCTTATGAACACGGCGGGAAACTGGCGGGAGTATTCACCGTGCTCGGATTCTTTGTTTCAGTAGTAGTGGTGATATTAGAGAGGAGCTGATATTCAAAACTTCTCACATCTATCTTCTTTTTACGGTTATCGGTTATAAGATATTCTGGACGTATGGCGTTCGCAATTGTGTGTTCCCTCATCTGTTAAAATCAGGCACATCCCGCAAAGTCAGTTGATTCCCGGCTATTTCATCGTATACCCGCGGCCATCGAGGCAGGCATTCATGGCGCGCTGGTAGTCCGCACGCTTCTCGATGCGCTGATTCGCAGGTGCGCTAACCGGGTGGCTGCGTCGGGTCGAAACCGGTCTGGTCCGCGGCCCAGTTGTAACACTCGTAGTGGTCACGTGACTGCTGTCTGTGCGTCTGTCCCGCCTTCGGGTAAAAATAGACCTGAGTCGATGGCATCTCCGAGCTTGGCGCGACCCTTTCGGGCGCCGGTCGAGACACCTGATACGGCCTCTGATAACAGGCCGACAGGGTCAGATGGCCCTGCCTTTTTTTGTACACTTCAATTCGTAATCATCAGTAAAATCCATTCACATTTCTTGAGGAGTTGTAGGCGCTAACGCGACAAGAAGACAGGATCTAATTTGACACTGGTCGTTAAGTGACGTACTGACCAATCTCACCAGTTTCAGGGTCTTGGACTACATTTTCTATTTTACGTTTATCGGCATCGATGGCCACGGGCTCGTCCAGGGAATACGCATAGAACGGCTGGATGCCTCTGCCCGCATATTGCAGCGTCCGATACACATATTTGAAAAACGACCCTGTATAGCGATAACGACGGACCATTGAAAGTTACAATCTCCTGCTTGATAGATTCTGTGCGATCTATGCGCAGAAACCATTGAATGACATCAGCCCCGATGACATCTTCCATTTTCTGGAAGATGTCACACATAATCTCTCCAAATCCACGAGAAGACTCCGTTACGCCCAAATGAAAGCCTTCTACAACTTTATCATTGACCGCAGATCCCTGAACATGAGAAATCCTTGCAACACAGCACTATTCAGCAAAGCCTTCAGGGCACCGAAACAGTCTCCACGCAAGATCCTTGACCGGGAAACGGTGGATGAAATGATATACAACACGAAAAAACAGCGTGACCGGTTGATATTGGAGCTTCAGGCGCGATGTGGATTAAGGATTGGTGAATTGCTGAAGACCAAGGTATCAGATGTTTCAGACAGAACCATTAGTCTGAGGGAACCCAAATCAGGCAAGGATGCAGAAACGGTATTCACCGATATAAGAAAACTATTGACTTGATATTCCTTGGAGGTTATATTCCTTTCATGGCATGGGAAGTTGAATATACCGACGAATTTGAAGCATGGTGGGTTGGTCTGAACGAGGAAGAGCAGATCGAAATTGATGCAGTTGTTGGTTTATTGGAAGAAAAGGGGCCTCATCTGTCGTACCCCTATAGTTCGGACGTCAAAGGAACCAAGTACGGATCAATAAGGGAGTTAAGGATTCAGCATAAAGGGAAACCGTATAGAATCCTTTATGCCTTTGATCCCCGCAGAGCGGCAATTCTACTTATTGGTGGTAAAAAGACAGGTGGTACGAGGTGGTATGAAAAATACGTATCTATGGCTGAAAGAATTTATGAGGAGCATTTGAAGTCTTTAAAGAAGGATGAACAAGGGGGTGCATTATGAGCAAACCTTACTCTATGCTGAGAGAGAAAATGAAACCAGCAGCACGTAAAAAAGCAGCGGAGAAGACAAAGGCCTTGCTTAATGCAATGCCTTTGCAGGAATTGCGGCATGCGAGGAATTTAAGTCAGGAACAACTGGCACAAACGTTGTCTGTCAAGCAGGCTGCTGTATCAAAGCTTGAGAAGCGGACAGACATGTATATCAGCACATTAAGAAATTTTATCAAGGCCATGGGAGGTGATTTGGAAATCATCGCTACATTTCCTGATGGGTCTGTTCAGATCAGTCAATTTGAAAACATCGCCGCAAAGACAGGAAAAGGAAATTCCTCGAGTTCGGGTTGAAACATGTGAAGGTTTGGCAGCTAATTTTATCATCGTGTAGCCTACGGAAGCCTTCCTGAAAGCATTAACTGCCCCTTTTCACTATTGTAGTAGATTTCTAATGGAACTGCTTTATCATTGCAACACCGTAGATGCTCATTTTGCACCAATTCCTTGACACGATCAGCGATAATCGTTACAAAAGATATAGGCAAAGGATGGTTTGGCGTTTATGGAGGTTAACATGGACAGTGGTGAACTAAAAAAGATCCTTGCAGGCCTCTGCATTGCCACCCTCATTTCCGGTTCAGCTCTTATGGTGTCTGGTTGTGCGACAAAAGCCAGCGCTTGAAGCGGTACGAAACCGGATGCAGGTGGCATCCAGAAAGAACAGCCTGCCAAGCCCGCAGGTAGCTGAAGCGGTGCAAAACCGGGTGCAGGTAGCACCCCAACGGAACAGCCGGCAAAGCCGGCAAGTAGCTGAAGCGGTTCGAAATAATAGTGCAGTTTGCACTATCAAAAACAACCATTTTCGATTGTTATTTTTGGGGATTCAGCAGCATGTTTCCCTAAGAACTCTGCAGAAAAATCAACTGAAAACCGAGCATGATTGGAGCGCCACCATCCTTTGCCTGTCTTAAATGCGCCGATGAGCTCCACAAAGATAAATCTTGCAGCTATTTATCCTCGATGCCGTATGCTTCTTGGTCCCGACATATGGCAGCAGACCATTTCCAGCCACGACCTGGATCGCAACCCGGAAAATTTTCCGGAGGTGATCGTCTCTTATGCACTGCGAGCGCACCTTCCTGAATTTCTGCCTGAACTCGCCCGCCTTGAATGGAGCGTCTCCCAAGCGAAAGAAAAAAGTATCTCCATACCAGATGATCAGAAAGAGAGTGCAATCAATCCCTCTCTTCTTTTGCTTGAGCTTCAATGGAAGAATCTTGCGAATGATGTGAGTTCTCTATCCGCACAGGCTCCGGAACCGGGAAAAGAATATATCCTGATATGGAAACACCCTGAAGATGGCGAGGTTCACATGAAGGCCGCCTCCCCGGAGGATCTCCTCATCCTTAAGATGATCTCCGAGAGCATCGATAGGAAGGAAGTGGCACAGATAGGCGCCATATCGACCTTCGTGGTGGACGCTGCCGTGGATCGTGCCATTGACGGGGGAATTATCATTGCACCGCCTTCTCGTATCCGGCGTGATTTCGATATCATTGAAGCATCTCCTTACGCAAAAAAGCATTTTCTCATATCGCCGTCATTTACCCTTCAGTGGCATATCACGCAGGTCTGCGACCTGCACTGTAAACATTGCTATGACCGGAGTGATCGATCCGCGCTGACACTGGAGCAGGCCCGCAAGATCATCGATGATCTCGATATCTTTTGCCGAGAGCGCCATGTCAAGGGTCAAATCTCATTTACCGGTGGAAACCCCCTCATGCACCCGAATTTTTTATCCATATATCAAGCTGCCTCTGATCGTGGTTTCACTCTGTTTATTTTAGGCAATCCCACGACCCGTGAACAGATCGAGACTATGCTTTCCATCCGGCAACCAGATTTTTTTCAGGTGAGTCTGGAAGGGTTGCCTGAATACAATGATTTTATCCGGGGGAAGAGGCATTTCGAAAGAACAATGGGTTTCCTCGAAATACTCCGTGAACTCGGGATCTATTCGATGGTGATGCTTACCCTGACAAAGGAGAATATCCACCAGGTTCTTCCCCTCGCCGAATTGCTGCACGGAAAGGCGGATGTCTTTTTCTTCAATCGTTTGTCGAAGGTGGGTCAGGGAGAGAGTCTCGAACTTCCTCCAAGGCAGGACTACCTCTCTTTCCTTGAAAGATATGTTGATGCCTGCGATAAAAATCCGGTTTTAGGCTTGAAGGATAACCTCATCAATGTCCTCAATTATCAAAAAGGATTGGAACCCTTTGGTGGTTGTACCGGCTTCGGTTGCGGGGCCGCCTTCAATTTTGTTGCTGTTCTTGCTGACGGGGAAGTGCATGCCTGCAGGAAGTTTCCCTCTCCCATAGGGAATATTTCATATCAGAGGATTGCGGAAATATATGATTCGAAAATCGCGCAACGTTATCGTTCGGGATCTGCCGAGTGTAGATTATGTCTGCTGCGACCCGTGTGCGGGGGTTGCCTTGCGAGTGCTTACAGCTACGGTCTCGATGTTTTCGAAAAGAAAGATCCCTACTGCTTCTTATAGCGAATTTATAAAAAAAGGAGGATGCTATGTTCTGGCAAATCATTATTGTGGTGTTTGTCATGGTGTTTTCAATCAGTGAAACCTATGCGGCGAGTTGCAGCGGCAGGGGAATTGAACTGAAGGATTGATCACTCTTAATGCTTGACATGCGTTTTCCATGGCGATTGAGTACCAACGAGTGAAGTAATCACTTGTAATAAAACCGGTTTCGAAACGGAACCATCAATCCATAATACGGAGGTAACAGATATGGATTCACAGAAAGCAATCAAATGGATTCTCGTGGGTTTCTTATTTGTACTATCAATATTGGCTGGACTTGACGGTACAGCTGTCGGAAAATCGCCAATTAATGATTTGGCCATAGAGGGGTACGATACCGTCGCCTATTTCACGGCTGGCAAAGCACTAAAAGGAAATGAGTCTTTTTCTTTCAGGTGGCACGACATGACTTGGTATTTCTCATCCAAAGAAAACAGAGACTTATTCGCAACTAATCCGGAGAAATATGCGCCGCAATATGACGGCTATTGTGCATGGGCTATGACGGAGGCACGTAAAGCCCAAACCGATCCTGAAGTATGGAAGATCGTTAACGGGAAGCTTTACCTGAATTGCAGCAGGGCAGCATATGAAAAATGGAGCAGTGATATTCCCGGGAACATCAAAAAGGCTCATGCCAACTGGTTAAAGTTCTTCGGCAGAAATTGATCGCATGACTTCGATTTAATACATTCTGCACGTTATAATATAGTATTTTGATTGAGTACGATACAGGTGGCGCGAGACATCTCTTTACCATTGGGTTTCAGGTAACAAGCTTTAGAGAGGCGACTCTCGAACCCATGGCGCGACTCAATATAATAGTGTTGCTTAGTTTCGATTAGTAATCTTCATTCTCTCCGATTCACGTATCTATTTACTTGCAGGTGTACACAGCAATTCCGCCGATTAGGCTGATCTTGAAAATCAGCGATGAGCTTTCTTTTTCAGTCCTTACTGTAGTCAACGTTTGACGTAACTCAAAGGAAAAGGTAGATTACGTTCTAAAAGAAATCAAAACAGAGTGCTTCCATTTCAAGTTTCACGCGTCTTGAAATGGCATAGATAAATAAAAGAATCCACAGGATCCTCCTCTTTCCTGTGCCCGTCATTTGCGCCATCAACGGGCATGCCGTAGCAGGTGGGGCCATTTTGTCCCTGGCTTGGAATATTTAGGGACACTTCCCGTATTTTCCACGATAGAGAATATGGCCAAAATACAGGAAGTGTCCCTATATTTTAGACCGTTATATCCCTAACAAAGTATTATGTCGTTGCAATGCCAGCATTCTACCTGCCAGCATAAGGAAATTCACAGCCGGAACGGCTGTCCCCGTTTTCCCCACCAAGACCGGAATAATTCTTTTCTATCCTGCCTAATTATGATTGACAATCATCATTAGGCAGGTTATATAGGATTCATGATTAGCGGAGAAGTCCAAAACCGGATACTGCTATACAATCCCTGGCTGACGCAGCCTGATAAAGCCGACGCTTTGATTCGTCGCTATCTCCCGGAAACCTATGTTCTACGTGAGTCCGAACCGGTCAATCTCCAGAATGATCGCGCCCTCCTCATTGTCGGGCCCCGTCAATCTGGGAAATCCACCCTTGCCTGGAGCCTTCTCCAATCCCGTGCGCCCAATATCCTTTACCTCAATCTTGAAGACCCGCTTCTGCGCTCGGCCCTCGGGGTTGCCGTCGAGCTTGCTGCGCTGCTCCGGGAACACTACCCCTTCATCCGGGCCGTCTTTCTTGACGAAGCCCAGCACCTGACCGACGGCGGAATATTCGTGAAGGGGCTGGTGGACGCCAGATTGGGCATGCCCATTCTGGTCACCGGTTCTTCCTCCTTCCACCTGATGAGCAAGACACGGGAATCTCTCGCGGGCAGGGCGGATCGGCTGCGGCTGCTGCCGTTTAGCCTCAAGGAATTGATGAGGCAGGAAAACCCGGAGAATCCCATCGTCGCGAGGAGTTTATGCGAGAGAATTTTTCGCCGGCAGATGATCCACGGCAGTTATCCAGCTGTTTATCTTGCGCCTGCGGACCAGGATCGGATCCGCCTGCTGAGCGACCTGGCAGAGGCCTTGATTCTACGGGACGCGTCAGATCTCTTCCGCATCAAACGGGTGGATGTTTTCCGGAAACTCCTTACGTTGCTGGCGGGACAAGCCGGAAATCTTGTGAACTTTTCAGAACTGGCGTCGGTGTGCCGTGTCGACGCGGGCACGATCCATGCCTACGTGGAAATTCTTGAGGAAAGCCATATCGTCAAAATGGTCCGGCCCTTTACCGGCGGAAAACGCCGGGAACTCACCACGGCGCCTAAAATATTTTTTATCGACAACGGGATACGGAATCAGTTGCTCAATGCCTTCTCAGCCGATATTCCTCTGAGAACCGACAAAGGCGCCCTGATGGAAAACTGGGTGTTCTCAGAGCTTTACAAACGTATGCCGCTGACTTCAGCCATCCATTTCTGGAGAAGCAAGGCCGGGGGCGAGGTGGATTTCGTGGTCGAACAGGCGGGGAAAATCACAGCCATGGACGTCAAATCCGCCGATCTGGATCGGCCCGTGCCCGGTCGCTCGGCCCGCAGCTTCATCGACGCCTACCACCCGGAACAATTCGTGATCCTGAATCGTTCCCTGGAAACCACCCTGACAATCGACAACGGCCAAATTGATTTCCAAACTCCGTTCAACATGAAATGAACTACCCCGCAGCAAGCTACGGGGTATCTCTGGAATGTAATTTCTCTCCACGAAGCAAGCTTCGGGAAATATCACCCTGGGAATTCCGGAATATATAGGGACACTTCCCGTATTTTCCACGATAGAGAATATGGACAAAATACAGGAAGTGTCCCTATATTTACTGTTAGATCAATCAAGTCAAAAGCAAACCCTCAAAACGTTTCATCCACCATGCTTGTGACTTTGTAGGAGACAGCATTTGCTTCTTCCTGAAAGAGAGCATTCTGTGATATTTACAAACATCCATCCTTTCATGCAGTAATTAATGAAATTTGTTTCTTGACTTTTCAAGGAATTAAGAGAGAATAAACCAGATTTATATAGGGCATCGTTAAAAGGTTAACAACTAATCTGAACCTTTCTGTAAGAGTGATGCCATGGAGAGATTATTGAAACCCTGTTTCTGAAAAGAGGCGGGGTTTTGTGTTTCTGGAAGGTGTTGTTCCTTAAAGAATCTTTTGGCACGAAAGGAGGAAGATGATGTTGCTTTTATCAAAGATCGTTAAGTTATCAGTTGTTGTCGTTTCAGTTATGGCATTCACATCAATTCTATTGGGTTGTTCAACAGGTTTTAAAACAATTGTTCCTGTGCCTCCGGAAAAGTATGAAAAAGTAGGGTCTGCAAAAGGACAGGGTTCAGGCATGCTTGGTGTATTAGGAACATCTTCCTATTTTATACCAATAGGGCTTAATTCTCGTGTTGACACGGCTTATGATGAAGCATTGAAAAGTGTCCCTGGTGCGACTGCACTTACAGATGTGACTTATCAAGAAGATTGGTATTGGTTAGTTATCGGAACTCTTCGCATCGTTACTATTACTGGGGAGGCAATCAAGGAGGTGAAAAAATGAGTTCGCAAAAAACACTCAAGATGTTTGCATTGTGGATTCTAATGACATTTGCTGCCGGTTGTGCGGGAACTCCAATAAAATTTGGAGGTACGCACCCTAATTTCGATAATACTAACGTCGACTTCAGTAAAGGGAAGGAAATTGTTTCTACCGCCAGCGGGTTCCAGTTACTCTTATTCATTCCAATAAATATCAATAGTCGCCACGAGCAAGCATTTCTTCAGCTCATTGGGATGGCTGGAAGGGATTATATTACAGATATAAAAATTGAAGAATCGTGGGTATACGCTTTTGTTGGTACAATATATACGACAACTATGAAAGCGATGGCATACCCTCGTAAAGCTTTAGATACTGGTGACATTCAACAGAAAACATCTTTAAAAAGATTGGACGAAAAACTTTTTAAACAAGGAGAGCAAACACCTGGCACTGTAACTCCAGATATAAAAGCAACTCCTGATCAAGGGGAAACCATTAAACCAGGAGGAATCAAAACCGATGGCCGCTTTATTGCCTATAGCGATGGGACGGTTCTTGACACACAAACCAACCTGATGTGGGCGTCGAAGGACAATGGGGGAGATATAGCCTGGCATCATGCGAAGAATTATTGCGAAAACTATCGTGGGGGCGGATATACGGACTGGCGAATACCAACTCAGAATGAACTTGCTGGGTTGTATAATAAAAACAAACCTCGTCCAATGGCTTGCGAAACAAGCTATAATAACCGTGTGGAAACGGCATTAATCGATATTTCTTGTTACTACCTGTGGGCATCTGAGACTGAGAGTTCCTTTTTCCGTTCCACTGCTGCCTGCTTCAGTTTTTTTGATGGGCAACGTGCCTTTTTCCGCCAGTCGTACAATGACTACATGAGGGTTCTTCCAGTGCGCTCCGTCAAAGATGTATCAAAATCCATTTTAAAGAGCGACGGTTCTCCTTACATAAAAGCAGAATCAACCACACAAGTGGTTCCACAATCGGAAAGGGATAAACAGATTGCCTACATACCGAAAGAGTCTATCCCAGGGAGGAAAGTAACATCTCTTCGTTCACAACCGGATGGAAATTATTCACAACCTCACTACCAAGCCCTCTTGAGGCAGTATAATTTTTTTGACAACACGTTTAACAAATATGGATCTTTCCAGAATGATTTTGTTGATAACGGTAATGGTACAATAACAGATAGATCAACGGGACTCATGTGGCAGAAAAGTGGTTCCTCTCGTGAGCTTTATCTTGTCAAGACAGAAGACTACATAAAAAAACTAAACCATGACGGCTTTGCCGGATATAGCGATTGGAGGATTCCGACTACTGATGAAATTGTTTCGCTGCTAAAGCAGATGAAACAAAATGGGAAAGGTTTACATATCGATCCACTGTTCGATAAAACGCAGTATTCGTGCTGGAGTTCTGACGTGGGAATTTCTAATATTCTAACCGGCCATTACAATGCCTGGTTTGTCAGTTTTGAAGAAGGAACCGCAAAACAGGAAAGAACAAGGGATTCAGACCAGGAAGGCCAAAAATATAATCCTGAATGGCAAAGTATTTCCCGCCATATTCGAGTTGTCAGATCCTTACAACAATCTAACCCATAAAATAATTTAAACTGTCAATGTGGAACTTGAACCTACAAATTTCGCTTCCAAAATAAAACGAACAGGATTCCGGGGACAGCTTACTTAATGATGGCAAAGTAAAAATACAATATTTCTGTCAATAATTCGCAGTACTGTCAACTATCCAAGAACGTTTGTTTGTAGGTGTACACAGCAATTCCGCCGATTAGGCTGATCTTGAAAATCGGCGATGGGCTTTCTTTTTCAGTCCTTACTGTAGTCAACGTTTGACGTAACTCAAAGGAAAAGGTAGATTAAGCTCTAAAAGAAATCAAAACAGAGTGTTTTTCTCTCAAGTTTCACGCGTCTTGAAATGGCGTAGATAAATAAAAGAATCCACGGAGGTGCCGGTATGGCTGTCGTATCAATCAATTAATCAATGAGAGTGTCAGGACGGGACCGAAGTTCTGAGCGGATGAGGGAGCGAACACAACCGGGACGAGGGATATATGTGATTTTAT
>Ga0209668_10001218_pt1 | contig 10940 bp, 10 predicted proteins | sample FrelakmetPLP11PL_FD_187150 | JGI IMG/M metagenome (GOLD analysis project Ga0209668, IMG submission 187150) | Freshwater lake sediment microbial communities from the University of Notre Dame, USA, for methane emissions studies - PLP11 PL (SPAdes)... | ecosystem: Environmental > Aquatic >... | reverse complement strand
CTCTGTTCAGCCAGTTATGGGTAAGCACTACCGACTTCTGAGCGTATTTGTAATCACATGGAAATGGAGCGCACTCATCGAAAGCCATCATAATATCTGCACCTATAATCCGCTGAATATCAATGGTATTTTCAGGTGTAAAAAGATGCTTAGATCCGTCGATATGTGATTTAAAGATAGCACCCTCCTCTGTAAGCTTCCTGTTTCCTGCAAGGGAGAAAACCTGATAGCCACCGCTGTCAGTAAGTATTGGCCTGCTCCAGTTCATGAACCTGTGAAGTCCTCCCGAAGATTTGAAGATCTCTGTTCCCGGACGCAGGTACAAATGATAGGTATTACCAAGAATTATTTTAGCATCTATATCGTCCGACAGATTTTTCTGCAAGATACCTTTCACAGTACCAGCTGTACCTACAGGCATAAAGACAGGGGTCGGAATATCCCCATGAAAAGTTTCGATCATGCCGGCTCTTGCCCTTGTTTCCTTATCCCTGCTTATTACCTTAAACATAAAAACTCCAGTTTCCCGGATGCTAAAGGTAATTCATTCATTCGCCTGTTAAAAATTATGTCAATAATTTTTAACATCCATTATACGTTTTATGTAAAATGATATTTACAACTGCTTTTTTGCATTCAGATTATCTTAGTAATATTGCAGCCATATTTGGAAGTCAAATGATCCTCAATTACCATTCTGCTCACCTGATTTTCTTCTTACTATTTACTTTAACATTTGTCGTCCAGCTCTTCTATTACCTGTATTATTACCTGGCTGCTGCGTTGCATCAGGATACCGATTTTAAAGGCATTAAGGATCCTCCGGTCTCAGTAATTATCTGTGCAAGAAATGAGGAGGAGAACTTAAAGAGTTTCCTTACTTCAGTTCTTGAGCAGGATTACCCTGAATATGAGGTTATTGTCGTAAACGATTGTTCTGAAGATGACACATACAACATTCTTGGAGAATATCTTAAGAAATATTCTAATCTGAAAGTTTCCAACATAAGTAAGGATCCGAAATTTACTCACAATAAGAAGTTTGCGCAATTCATAGGTATCAAAGCAGCAAAGAATGAGTTTTTGATCTTTACCGATGCTGATTGCCGGCCGGAAAGCAAGAAATGGCTTCATTATATAGCGGCGTGTTTTAATGACTCCATTGATTTTGTCCTTGGCTATGGAGGTTATTTCAGTAAAAAAGGTCTGCTGAACAAGTACATAAGGTATGACAGCATGGTAATCGCAATGCAATATTTTGGAATGACCATTAGGAGAGCTCCTTATATGGGAGTGGGAAGAAATCTTGCCTACAGACGTTCTATGTTTTTCGGCAAAAAAGGTTTTGGAAGCCACACTCATCTGGCCTCCGGTGATGATGATCTTTTCGTCAATGCCAACAGTTCCGGAAACAATTGTGCGGTGGAATACAGGAGGGAATCCCATACCCGTTCTGTTCCTGCAAAGGATATACGCAGTTATTTCAAGCAGAAAAAGAGGCATTTTTCAACTTCAAATCACTACAAGTTTAAAGACAAGGTTATGTTAATTGCAGAGCCGCTTACAAGGATCCTGTTTTATTTTTCATTTGTATTATTGCTTTCACAGCTTTACCTGTGGCCCTTCGTGTTATCTGTTTTTGCAGCCAGGATGATAGTCCGGTTTTCGGTTCTGTATTTAATTCAGGGAAAACTCAATGAGCGTGGATTATTAATGTACCTTCCAATATTTGATATCTTATCGCCGTTTATTAATACTCTATTTTATATCGGCAGTCTCCGCCAAAGTACCGGAAAAAACAGATGGAAATAGGTAATGGGTTATCGGAAAAGGCCAGAAATGACCTTGTCCTTGTAGAGATGGCAAAGAAGGGAAACGAAAAGGCTTTTTCAAGCTTGCTGAACCGTTACAGGGATTCAATCTATTATATGCTGCTGAAGATGGTAAACAACACTTCCGATGCTGAAGATCTTACGATAGAAGCTTTCGGGAAAGCGTTCAGGAATCTTGATTCCTTCACTCCTGAATTTGCTTTCAGTACCTGGCTTTTTAAAATAGCGACGAATAATTGCATTGATTTCATAAGAAAGAAACAGATAACCCCTGCTCCGATGGATCAATTGCAGGATGACCTCAATGCCCTTACGGTAAATATTCAGTCTGACCTTCCTGATCCTGAAGAGACTCTGATCAATGACCAGAAGATTGCTGTACTGCGTGGAATAGTTAACCAGCTTAAGCCACGTTACAGGAACCTCATTGAATTAAGATATTACAAGGAGTACTCTTATGAAGAGATTGCATCTGAAATGAACCTTCCGATAGGTACTGTTAAAGCTCAGCTCTACAGAGCAAAGTCTCTCCTTTACAATATATTTATCAAGACCGGCGAAAGATAGTGACTGAAGAAATCCTCAGATATTTTCCTGATATTTCAGCTTCGCAGAAAGCTCAGTTTTCAGGACTTGAACCGGTCTATCGGACCTGGAACAGCAGAATAAATGTTATATCCAGGAAGGATTTTGACAATTTCTATGTTCATCATGTGCTTCATTCCCTTGCAATAGCCAAAATTATCCGGTTCCGGAGCGGGACAAAAATCCTTGATGTGGGCACAGGAGGAGGATTTCCAGGGATCCCGCTTGCAATAATGTTCCCTGATTCTCAATTTTGTCTTCTCGATTCTATAGAAAAGAAAACTAAGGTTGTTTCAGCTGTAGCTGAAGAAATTGGACTGTCAAATGTTACAGTTATCCGTAAAAGGATTGAACGCGAAAATGGAAAATACGATTTTATTGTAAGCAGGGCTGTTACAGATTTCCCTGGTTTCGTAAGACTCACTTCCGGAAACCTTGAACCAGGAAACCGGAATACGATTAAGAATGGAATTATATATCTAAAGGGAGGCGACTTTACTGAAGAGCTGGGAGTTTTCGGAGCTAAAGTTCAGATCTGGAATATAAAAGAGTTCTTTTCCGAACCATATTTCACAACAAAAAAAATAGTCTATCTTCCGTTCTGAATTTTATTAAAAAAAAGTGCAATCGTTGCAATTATTGAAAAAATATCTATCTTTGCGATCTCAAAAATAAACTGTAGCTACATTTAAAAAAACCGCGTTTATGAAAAGGACATTTCAGCCTTCAAGAAGAAAAAGAGCTAACAAACATGGGTTCAGGGAAAGGATGTCCACTCCCAATGGAAAAAGAGTTCTTGCATCACGCAGGGCAAAAGGAAGAAAAAAGCTTACGGTTTCCAGTGAATTAAAATTGAAATAATTAAAACGATCTGATTTCTAAGATAAAGGTGCCTCTGAAAAAGGCACCTTTTTTTTCATTAGTTTTACCGTTAATAAAAATGTAATGACATACCTGAACCGATTTATTGAGGATACCGGTTTGCGCTTAATAGCAGATAAAGTGACCGCCGGCAACAGGATCTCCGGGGAAGAGGGATTACAACTCTATAACAAAGCAGAATTATCCCTTCTTGTTTTTTTGTCAGGAATTGTAAGACGAAGACATAACAGTAATTTTGCATTTTTTAACAGGAATTTTCATATCGAACCCACAAACAAATGCATTTACAACTGTCGGTTCTGTTCCTACCATAAACCTGCAGGTGATCCTGATAGTTGGGAATACAGCCATGAAGAAATGCTTGAAATACTAAAACAATTCGACAATAAAGATGTTACAGAAGTTCATATTGTAGGGGGTGTGCATCCTGAATATGAAATTCATTATTATGGAAAGCTGATCGAGAAAATAAAAAAACAGCGACCCGGCATTCACATAAAGGCTTTCTCGGCAGTTGAACTCGACTACATGATAACAAGATCAGGAATGAATGTCATGGAGGGTCTTGAGAAGCTTAAAAATTACGGACTTGATTCAATTCCCGGTGGCGGTGCTGAAATCTTTGATAATGAAATAAGAAGCATAACCTGCCCCGAAAAAACTTCTGCTGAAAAATGGCTTTTTATACATGAGACTGCACATAACCTTGGCATTCCTTCGAACGCCACAATGCTTTACGGCCATATTGAAAAATATTCACACAGGATTGACCATATGTCAAGGTTAAGGGATCTGCAGGACAAAACAGGTGGTTTCAATGCATTTATTCCCCTGAAGTATAAAAAAGCCAATAATTCCATGTCATATGTCGGGGAGGTAAGTCTGATTGAAGATCTCCGAAATTATGCTGTATCAAGGATTTTCCTCGATAATATCCCTCATATAAAAGCCTACTGGCCAATGATTGGCAGGGAGACAGCACAAATCAGTCTTTTATTCGGAGCTGATGATCTTGACGGGACTATTGACGATACAACAAGGATTTATTCAATGGCCGGTTCTGATGAGAAGAATCCGGAAATGACAACTGATGAAATATGCAGGCTTATCCGGGAAGCTGGATTTGTACCTGTGGAACGGGATTCGCTTTATAATTTTATCAATACATTTGCGTTATAATCTAAGTCCGGACACTCTTATGAGCATCAAGAACTTTATTTTCAGCAAGATCTTCTTAAAAAATCTTGGGATGGCTGCAGTCCTTATTGTTGGAATACTTATGGGGCTGCTCATCTGGCTCAATTTCTATACACGACACGGACAAAGCAGACCTGTTCCTGACTTTATCGGACTCTCAACGGAACAGGCTGCCCGACAGGCACGGAAAAGCAAGGTCAGGTTTCAAATAATTGATTCAGTTTATACATCCAATGTCCCACGTGGTTGTATAGCTGAACAGAATCCAAAACCAGGCTTTAAAGTCAAGAAGTGGAGAAACATAATTCTTACTTTAAATGCCTTTAATCCGGAAATGGTCGCAATGCCAAATATTGTTGATATTCCTAAACGTCAGGCCATTGCGCTCATTGAAAGCGCCGGGCTGGAAGTAGGCAGTCTCAGGTACATACCTGATATTTCATTAGATGTTGTAATAGAGCAGCTGCACAATGGAAAAGAGATAGAGGCTGGCGATTCGCTGCAGAAAGGTTCAATCATCGATCTGGTTCTTGGCAAGGGATTAAGCAACCAAAGAACATCTGTGCCTGATTTAATCGGGCTCAGCCTCGGATCTGCCAAAAACAGGATCCTTGGTGCCTCTCTGACGCTTGTAACTTCTGTTTTTGATAACAGTATCATTTCAGGAAAAGATTCTGCAAATGCCTTTGTTTATAAACAGAATCCGGATTACAGTGCTGATGCTACCTTACAGCTTGGCTCATCCATATATCTCTGGCTGACTGTTGATTCTGCCAGACTTCCTGCTGATTCAGCACTTATCATTTCCGATTCAATACCTGAATTAATACCAGGGCATGATTATTAATCAAATGTTAAAAAAAGCAACATTATATATTTTTCTTCTTCTATTATTTCCGGCTTTATGCGCCGCACAAGAAATTGTTACCGGTCTCCAGAGCAATCCCATATTATTAAATCAGAAGAGTAAACAGGATTTATTTAAAGGCTCAGCTGCAGATACAATTGAATTGCCATTCTTTGATGATTTTTCTGAACATTCATACCTCCCTTCCCTAAAATATTGGAGCGACAGGAGTGCCTTTGTCAATAATACCTATTCCGATCAACAGATTTCTCTTGGAATGGCCACGCTTGATGCTCTGGATGAATCGGGAAGACTTTATGAAGCTGCCAGTTCCGACGGTTTTGAAGCTGATCACCTTACTTCACAACCTGTTAATCTCAATTTGTCCTCAGCAGAGAATATCTGGCTTAGCTTTTTTTATCAGCCGGGTGGTTTAGGTGATGCCCCTGAACTGAAAGACAGTCTGACCTTGCAGTTCTTTGCTCCTGATGAAAACAAATGGTATTCAGTTTGGAAAACTCCGGGAAAACCAAAGGAGAAGTTCAAACAAGTGATTATCAGGATTGACAATCAAAGGTATTTAAAGAAAGGTTTTAAATTTCGTTTTGTAAATTTTGCCAGTATCAATTCCACATTCAGTGATCCTTCAATAATAGGAAACTGTGATCACTGGAATATCGATTATGTTTTTCTCGACAGGAACAGGAATGAAGCCGACACATCAGTTGCTGATGTCGCCTTCAGAACACCACTGCGCTCCCTGCTCAAGACGCACGAAGCAATGCCCTGGAAACAATTCAGACAGGTCTTTCTGCAGGAGATGGGGTCATCAATTCCAATTAACTACAGAAATAATGACATGATTATCCGCAACGTAACCAGAAATTTTGAGATCAGGGATATGCTGACCAACAGTGTTTCCCATTCATTTTCGGCAGGCGCAACTAATATTGATCCATTTACAAATGTCAGCTATAATGCTAATCTGATTTATACCTATAATACGAGTAACAATGATTCAGCTCTTTTTAAAGTTACCGGTTATCTCAAAACTGATGATTTTGATCCCAAAGAGAATGATACTATAACTTATTACCAGGTGTTCAGTAATTACTTTGCATTCGACGACGGATCTCCAGAGGCAGGATATGGTTTAAATGGTCAGGGTTCGAGGAATGCAATGGCTGCATACAGGTTTAAATCATATATGAATGATACAATAAGGGCGATACAAATTTGCTTCAACGACAGTTACATGAATAGTAACCAGAGGACATTCGACCTTATGATCTGGGACGACAACAACGGATTACCGGGTAATATTCTATACTCACTTGAAAATATGACAGTTGTGCCCGGAGATGAGATTAATGGTTTCTACACCTATATTCTCCCTGACGGGGTGATGGTAAACGGAGTATTCTATGCAGGATGGAAACAACACTCCGAGACATTTCTAAATGTTGGCTTTGATGTAAATACTCCACACCAGGGCAGACAATACTTCTGGCTCAATGGTGTTTGGCAGCAATCACAGAAAGAGGGTAGCGTAATGATCAGACCGGTCGTGGGTAAATCCCTCAGGATTACATCAGCTGAATCAATAGAGGCTGAAGACAAGGATACTCCGAAGACTATCAGGTCGTGGCCAAATCCTGCTTCGGATTTTATCACGATCGATTGTGATATCCTTTCACTTTCAGGAACAGCTTTTATATCAATAATTGACTTCCAGGGAAGGGAGATGATGAGATTACCTTTCAGCGAGCAAATAAATATTTCTTCACTCCGCGCCGGGCTATACACTGTTTTTATTATCTCTGACAAAATAAGGAGGGGATATTTCAGACTTGTTAAAACAAGATAATCCTAATGGCAGAAGAAGATATTTCAGATCCACAGGAGTTATTTGAACATCACAGATTAATTGTCGATCCGGGACAGTCATTGTTACGTATCGACAAGTATCTTTCTGTGAGGCTTGAAAACACATCCCGTTCACGGATCCAGAATGCTGCTGAGGCCGGAAATATCCTTGTAAATAATTTTCCGGCAAAATCAAACTACAAAGTAAAACCCGGAGATACTATCCAGATTGTATTACCCACACCTCCCAGAGAAATAGAACTTATTCCGGAAAATATTCCTCTGAAAATAGTATACGAGGATAATGATGTTGTTGTTGTAAATAAGGATCCCGGGATGGTTGTTCACCCTGCGTACGGTAATTATTCAGGGACCCTTGTAAATGCGCTAATGTGGCATTTTAAAGATCTGCCGTTATTTCAGACAGGTGAGTTGCGTCCCGGCCTCGTTCACCGTCTGGATAAAAACACTTCCGGCATCCTTGTAATAGCGAAAAACGAACTCTCTCTTAACCGGTTATCGAGGCAGTTCTATGAAAGGACAACCGACAGGAAATACGCTGCAATTATCTGGGGTAATCTGGAACCTTCTGAAGGAACGATGACCGGCAATGTGGGAAGGAATATCCGCGACAGGAAAATCATGCAGGTTTTTCCTGACGGAAGCCAGGGCAAACCTGCAATAACTCATTATAAAACTATCGAAACTTATGGCTACGTATCACTTGTAGAATGTAAACTTGAGACAGGACGCACACACCAGATAAGAGTGCATTTCAGTTTTAATAAGCATCCGGTATTTAATGATGAAGAATATGGCGGAGATCAGATCCTTAAAGGAACCACATTTACAAAATACCAACAGTTTATTAAAAACTGTTTTAAGATCCTGCCCCGGCAGGCGCTCCATGCCAGATCTCTTTCATTTGACCACCCTCTAACAGGGAAAAGATTATCGTTCGAAACGGAACTCCCTGATGACATGAAACAGGTTATCGAAAAGTGGCGGACATATATCTCAGGTAGAGAAAATCTTTAAAAGGGCAGCTACCAGCTGCCACCAGCTCCGCCGCCACCAAAGCCTCCACCGCCAAAACCGCCGAATCCTCCACCTCCTGAAAATCCGCCCCAGCTTCCACTGTGTTTGCTGGTTCCGGAATTCATCATAGTCAAAAGCATCCATAAAGGTAATCCTTTACGGCTGAGATGCTTGTGATTGGATCCACCGCTGCTTCGGATAAACATTATTATAACAATAATAATTATGATGAAAATGAATGGGGTCAGACCACCTTTATCACTTGCCTTCGGTCTGCCATACTTATCGGCGGGGAATTCACCACTTGCAAGTGACATCAGAGTGTTTGTGGCTCTGTCAAGTCCTTTATAATAATTACCGGTCCTGAATTCAGGTAAGATTTCATAATCAACAATCTGACCGCAGACTATATCAGGGATAACTCCTTCGAGGCCGTAACCGGTAACAATAAAGACATCACCCCGGGGCGATTGTGAAGTTTTGGGTTTTATAAGAATAAGGATTCCGTTGTCAGTTCCTTTCTGCCCGATTCCCCAACTTTCGGCCAGCCTCTGGGCATAATCAGCTTTGTCATATCCATGAAGATCAGTAACAGTGACAACAGCAATTTGTGTTGAGGTTGAGTCATCATAAGCAACAAGTTTCCTCTCGAGGGCATCAGCTTCCTGCTGCCTGAGTAATCCTGCAAAGTCATTTACCAGTCGAGGAGGAAAAGGCTTTTCAGGGAACTCCTGTGCTGCAGCTTTAAATGATAAAAGCAGTATAAGCAGGAATATTCTGAATATTGATTTTAAGATTCCTTCAGTCATTTGCTTTTAGATTATTCCGGCTCATCAAATGAAATCTCATCCGGGAGTTCATTAATATCATCCTTCTTATAAGGGAAATGCTCTTTAAGCTGGTTTCCTGCAATTAATATCCCCTGAATGAGTCCTTCGGTAAATTCTCCATTTCTGAAATTCTTTTGCATTACATCCTTAACCTTATCCCAGAAATTCTCAGGAACCTTTGCGTTTATTCCCCCATCCCCAATTATTGCGAACTCCTTATTCTTTACTGCCAGGAAAAATAAAACCCCGTTTCTTTTTTCGGTTGCATGCATTCCGATTTTTTCAAATATCCATGCAGCCCTGTCCAATACATTTCCTGTCAGTCCGGTCTCAATGTGAACCCTTATCTCCCCTGAAGTTCCACGCTCAGCCTCTCTGATAGCATCACGTACCCGCGTTTTCTGTTCACTGGTGAAAAATGTTGAGGCTTTTGTTTTCATTTTCAGGGAAAGTTATCAGAATTTTACTTCAGGTGCTTTTTGAGCTCCTTCCATAGACTCAAAATAAGGTTTTGAAGAAAATCCAAACATGCCTGCAATGAAATTCTGCGGGAATCTTTTAATATAGGTATTGAATAACTGAGCAGTCTCATTGAATTTTCTCCTTTCAACAGAAATCCTGTTCTCAGTTCCTTCAAGCTCAATCTGCAGGTCCCTGTAGTTCTGGGTAGCTTTCAGTTCAGGATATTGTTCCACAACAACCATTAACCTCGATAAAGCAGAGCTCAGTTCGCCCTGAGCAGCCTGGAACTGCTGCATGTTTTCTGCAGTCATTTTTGTCGGATCGATGGTAACCTGTGTTGCTTTGGCTCTTGCTTCAATGACCTTAGTCAATGTCTCCTGCTCAAAATTGGCAGCACCTTTAACAGTATTGACAAAGTTTGGTATCAGGTCAGCCCTTCGCTGGTATTGTGTTTCAACATTTCCCCACTGACTTGTTACACTTTCCTGAAGTGTAACCATCTGATTATACACCTTTGTACCCCATGAGAAGATCCCAAGAACAAAAAGAGCAACTACTACTCCGATTATTATCCATATCAAACAACCTTTTTTCATTTCTTTACGATTTATTTAAATTTCCTCAAAGGTAAATAATAAATAATTATTTCCGCCTGGTTTTTATTTTCATAAGTTGGCTGAAAAATGTAACATTTGCTTCATCCCGACTTTTAAAATATTTAATTTTGACACTTAAAACAGTCTAATGAGAACTATTGCCATTGTTGCCGGTGGAGATTCATCGGAATATGAAATATCTGTCAAGAGCGCAATTGAAGTTGAAAAGTTATTGTCCCGGGGATATCTGACTTACATTATTATGATCAGAGGTACCAGCTGGTATTGGGAGGACCAGAAGGGCCGTTATCATTCTATTGACAAAAACGATTTCACATTAAGAACTGAAGATCAAAGGATCAGGTTCGATGCAGTCTTTATTGCAATTCATGGTACACCCGGTGAAAACGGTTTGCTTCAGGGATACTTTGATATGATGCAAATCCCCTATTCAAGCTGTGGGGCATTCTGCTCAGCCCTCTCTTTTAATAAACAGGCATGTAAGCTCTTTCTGAAAGAGTATAATATACCAATGGCTAAAAACATAATTGTAAGAAAGGATAGTCACTTTGATATTGCATCTGTAATCAGCAGTACAGGCCTGCCCTGTTTTGTAAAACCAAATGACAGCGGATCAAGCTTTGGAGTCACAAAGGTGAAGACAAAAGAAGAATTACCCCCTGCAATTGAGAAAGCTCTTAAAGAGAGCGCCGAGGTAATGATCGAATCTTTTATGGATGGGAGAGAAGTTGCCTGCGGGGTTGTCAAAGTCAAAGGTAAATCTATTGTGCTTCCGGTAACCGAA
>Ga0209668_10001217_pt1 | contig 10941 bp, 9 predicted proteins | sample FrelakmetPLP11PL_FD_187150 | JGI IMG/M metagenome (GOLD analysis project Ga0209668, IMG submission 187150) | Freshwater lake sediment microbial communities from the University of Notre Dame, USA, for methane emissions studies - PLP11 PL (SPAdes)... | ecosystem: Environmental > Aquatic >... | reverse complement strand
GCAGACCGCGCAGTGGCGCTATCCCGAGGCCTGGCAGGAGCGGATCGACGGCGGCCATGTATACGAGAGCCCTGCTGACGTTCCGGACATCGGCGACCCGTCGACCTGCTATCCCGCGATGATCTATTATACCCGGGCTACCAGAGACCAGCTGACCGGCATCCTGTATGGCACTGGCGTTGCCCTGGCGGAGCTTGACCCTGATGACTACAGCGTGCAGACCGCGCGTGCCGTGCAGGAGGTCAGGGACATTCTGCAGGACGTAATCCGTGCCGTCTGGGGGCGGTTGGAGGCGACCGGTTTCGTGATCAAAGACCATAAGGGCTCAACAGGAAGCACGGCCATTCTGGTGTCAGGGCTGCAGAAGGTGCAGCTGCTGGCGGTGTACCGGGCCGCGCTGGAGCAGCGCGAGGGGGTTGACGGAGAGGAGTACAACCGCATTGACCGGCTGTACAAAAGGGCGTTTGCCAGGGTCCTCTGCCTGAACGACGGTAATGCCGCTGCGCTGTTTAACCGCAGGAGTCTGCTTGACGACTATTATGCCTACAACCTCAGGTTTGCCCGCAGCTTTACCGTACACCTTTTGGAAAGGGACAGCCGGCGCAGGGCAACCGTTGTAGACTATATGAAAAAGCATGTCTGGCGATACGTGCAGGACCACAGAAACACCCATTTTATCTTTTTATATGCCGCCGCATCAGGTGATGCGTCCAGGCTAAATGACGCAACGCGCAGCCTGCGGGAGCTGTCGCTGCGACCGCTGCGCAACTGGAGCTCACCGCTGCACGGCAGGGACTATTATCCGCCGCGGATAGTGCTGCTCTACGGGGATGTGAGCAACTTTGTTGTGCCGGTGCATTTGCGCAAACCGACGGGGTATTTCATCTGGCAGAAGGACCCGTTTCAAACCGGTGACGGCGCGGTGAACACCGAGGGCCTGAGTGAGGCCATTGGACTTGATTTCATTTTGCCCTACTGGATGGGGCGGCATTACGGTTTTATCGAGGCGCCGTAAGTGACCGGTCCGGTTTTGATAGAGCCGCGACGGGTCACGGCTGCTTTTGGCTTTTGTTTCGCAGCCTGCCCGAAAGCTCACCGAGCAGCCATGCAAATTTTTTGCTTCTATAACGAAATAAAAGTTCTAAGCAAAGACCTGATGAAGAACAATCCTCTATCCCCGCCTTAATTGTAGCAACTTACCAGATGTATCTCGCAATTTTGTAACAGTGCAGGATTCGTGTCATATGTTGATTTTTTCGTGGTCACTGGCGCTTTGCAAAAGAAGTGTGCAATGATTTTTGGTTGACTCACTTCTCTCGCTGCCTTGATACATAAGCTTCACTTTCCTGTATTTTTAATGCCTACCACAAAATATTGTATTTAAATATTTTTTCTTGATAGTTTGATAAAATAAACTTTTATTAAAAATTTATTAATAATTTGTATTTTATTACTATATATTTTTCTTTACTTTCTTATTCAGCATAGTATATAATACGTATAAATTATCAAATATTAATATAATATCATATACGTCGGTACTGATAAAGCCACACCAGTCGTGAGGCTGGGGCGGAAAGCCACGGGTCTTAATTATTAAGATAGCCGGGTTGCCTGTTTAATTGGGTAATCTGGCTTTTTTAATTTTCAAAGAAAATAATAAAAGTAGAAAGGTTTTTTATAAACAGGGCTATCCCATAATTTACACTATATCAGTTTGTTAATTATTATGAGGAGGGCTAATTATGAAAGTATTTTATAAAAAGGTTTGTATAGGTTTATTAGTCTCTTTATGGCTTATCTTAGGCACGCTTATTGGCTTTAATGCAAATAAAGTCATAGGAGCAACCAGACCAGCACCTCCGCCGGTTGTAAAGAAAGTTGAAGTAGTTAAGGAAGTGGCTATAAATGGATTTGTTCTTGATGCTGAAATGACAGTGGTCAATGGATATATTCAAACGAAATTTACTAGGGTCCCTAAAGAAGTATCAGAGATGCTTGCATATTATATAGTAACAACTTCGAGAAAACACAAATTACCGGTGCCTTTAGTAATAGCCATGGCAAAGGTGGAGAGCGTATTTAATCCTACTGCACAGTCTTCGAAAGGTGCCAAAGGTTTACTGCAAATATTCGAATGCGGGGATGTAGAGATAGATGAAAAACAGATATTTAATTTAGAATATAATTTAGACAAGGGAATAGAGATCCTTAAAGTTCACATTGCTGAAAAGAAGAACCTGCCAAGTGCTTTGACTGGTTATTCAGGAGGGGCGAAGGATTATCCCGATGAAGTATTTAAAGTAGTCGGAAAATATACACTATATAAAGAAGGACTAATGTAATTTTATGAAAAATCAGTTGCCAGGAAAAGCAATCCAACGACTTTTTCTGTCACAAAAAACCCAAATTATTATCTGCCTTTTGTTTTATGCCCACAAATTGTGGGGGTAATTTTTTAGAAAAATACATGATAGCTGCTATGATTTTTATCCTGCCACTTACGCTTTGCAAATGAGATGTGCAATGAATTTTGGTTGACTAACTATAAACCTCTATCAGCTCTATGCTGGTGGAGGTTTATGTTTTTTAACTTATAACTGCTTATAAATTCATTAATACTTATACCTAAAAGCCGATATAAAAACAGTGAAGTAAGCAGCGGCATTATGTTTCCTATCTCAAGAAGGGATTATATTCATGAGTACGACTCTAGACAAAATGAAACAAGCAATGGAGAAAAGAAAAGCTTTAGAGGCTTCCATGACAGAAGAGACCAATTCTCTGATTGCAAAACAACCGGTACTGTTAAATAAAATCGTTTTGCGGATTTTTTTAATGCAGATTATGTTGGCTATTATATTGGGGGGAATTATTTATGTGTATATTAACCAAAGTACCAAAGATTCTCTAAACACCATAGTGACTCAACTTGAAAAACTGGAAAACAGATTTGACCCGTTACAAGAGCAACTCAGCAAAGTAGAGGAATCTATAAGAACAGCTAATGGAAATCCTTCTCAAGGGGTATTTGCTGATGCGTCACTCACTGCACAGGCACCACCCCAGTCAAGGAAAATGCCTGCCCCAATAGAAAAGGTTAAACAGTCAATCCCTCATGGCGCAGCCTCGTCTGCAGAAATCAAGACACGGCCTGCTTCTCCTCAAAAAGAAATCACTCAACATGGGCAGCAGTACCATAAAGTCGAGCGCGGGGAAACTCTCTATAGAATCTCTAAGCGCTACGGCATTGCAGTTGAAGAGATTTGCAGACTCAACAATTTAAAACAAGGTCAAGCAATTCAATCGGGACAAAAACTCTTAGTTTCTGCTGTAAGGCATTAATGAACTATGCTTATGAATTTTTTCAACGTAGCAATAGTCCATACAATGATTTTTTACCCTCCACTTATGCTTTCCAAATGAAGTCATCAATGAATTTAGGCTGCTAAACTTCTATCGCTATTGATACATAAGCATCACTTTTCAGCCTTTGATACCCACCACAAGATATTGTATTTCATTCTTTGATGTCTCAAACCTATTTCTGACCCAACGGTAATTAATAGTTTTCAAAATACTTTAAAAATAATACAAAAATTGCCAGTTTAAAGCATTGACAGTCAATTAACTAAGCGTATAATTAAACATATTCCATCAGTATATTTTATTTGATATTATTACAGGCAGAATATCGGAGGGACAGCATTATGCGTTCTGCTGTTATTTCTGATGAAGCTATAAATAAACCGCCTTCAGGTTTCATAATAGACCTGCATGGCGGTTTTTTATTGTAACCATGACGATAAGGTTACCTGGAATATAAATTCTAAATTAACATTATAAAAGCCCTTTTCTGCTTGATTGCGGCTATTTGATTAAAGGAAAATCCGGTGATTTTAACCTCATCCTTCTCCCTCTCCAAACACAACCTTCTGGTTCACAGGGCTTTCGCAATAAATCACCTATGCCTCTCAGCAGCGACATAAAAGTATAATAAGCAGAATTCATATAAATTGAGCCATATCATTATTCAGGGATGGATTAATTAGAGTAATTAATCCAGACACTATTATATGTAGAAAGTAGAAGTATAACAACACATTCAACCTAAGAATCAAATGCTCAACAAGGAGGAGGGCCCAATGAGGCAGACAATTTCATTAAAACAAGCGATGGGCGTACTGCTGGTTTTTCTTTGTGTCACTGTGGGGTGTAAAAGGGGTGACACTGATATAATTACTGCATCGCCAGCAAATGGGCCGACAGTGCGTTCTGCTATAGAGAAAGCACAGCAGATGCTTGACCAGAATGAAGACATTGATGTGATACTGACCACCCTGGAGGATCAACTGAAAGCTGACCCCCGGGTGTATGATGTAGAAGTGGAATCAGAACTCGGCAGCGTTTCCATGGTGTTCAAAGACGGTGAAACGCATTGCATTTCACTGCGTGATGAGGAGTTTGATTCAGAAGTTATTTTAACATCCGCAGGTGATATGGCATATGACTCACAGAGCACAAGAATGAAGACCGATAGTGCTGAGGAGCCACCTTTACAGCAGCAGGTTCCCTTGGGAGGAGTTTATCAGATGCCGGCCAACAACAAGGCACTTGTGGCAAACGGCTATGTTTACTTTCACGGCAAAAACGGTGAAAACCCGGATCCAAAAGTCGTTTTAACTGACAGCACAGAGAAAATTAAGGTGATGCTTGAAGCACGCGGTTATAAGGTAACGCGGCCAGAGGATGTTAGAACAGCCGATAATGTTACCATTCCCGTCCTTCCGGTTGCGGTCTTTAAGGAGCTTACCAAATATGGGGTAATACTCATCGAGACGCATGGTGGGAGACGTAAGCTGGAGTATCCACAGGAATTCTGGAAATCACCCAACTGCGGCGGAGCGTTCAGTAAATATAAGCTGGTGACTACTGAAGAAGTGACAATGGAGAAGATACAACAATATAAGGCCGATATTTTTTGTGGACGGCTACCTTTTCACGATAAAGTACTGCAAGGTGCAAACGGACCGTTTCAGGTTTTTGAGGTCACCCCCAACTTTATTCGGCAGTACAATACGGGAAATTTTCCGGATAACACGCTTATGATGCTCAATGTCTGCAGTTCAGACAAATCCGAGATAGGCAGTTCCAGTCTCATGAAAGACATATTCTTTGAGAAGAGTGGTAAAGGTGCCCGTTTTCTAGGGTGGTCCAAGGAGGCACTTGTTGCTGCGATGGGGAGAGTTTCACTTAACCTGTTTCAACTGATGACGGCTTCAAATGAAGAGCTGACAGTCAAAAAATTAAAGGCGCTGAAGAAATCCACACCCCCGCAGGGCGGGTATTTTACCATGTTGACCAGGGCGCTGGAGGAACTGGACAATAAATCATACCTCACGGACCCGAAAACTGGAGCAAAGCTTCAACTCTCATTGCAGGGTGGCGAGGAGTCCCAGCCCGATCTCATTTTGATGCCGCATCCGCTGTATATACAAGGACCTTTAGATTGGATTGGAGGCAGCTTGGGCATTCTATGGATGTATAATGACAGTGAAAGCCAGCCCACGGTAAAGATTGGTGATACAGAGGTAGCGGTTACAACCGGCGGGACTGATGCATGGGATCTCTCCTCGGTCCCAGTAGGTGCCTATGGCGATATTGTGGTACGCGCGAATGATAGGACCAGCATCCCAAGGATTCTCCACCGCTGGAAGACTCAGATTAAAGTCACATCTATCAGCAGTCCTGAAGGCTTTCCATTCATGAAATACGAGGCAACCTTAACTATGCATGCGCGCTCCACAATAGGGTTTATCAACCCATGGGGGGTCATCCAGGATTCTTTTCGTGACAGTGTTTGGGATGACCCTCCCCCGGCGCATTTTGCAGCATACTGGGATCTCAGCGCCTCAAATGTAGCGTGGAAAATTGAAGGGGAAGGGTCTGATGGAGAGCTTTCTTATAAATATGAGGGCTCCGGATTGAAACCGTTGATAGAAGTGACTGGTGACATTCAACCAGGAGCCATTTTCACTGATGAAAGCGGCACTTTGGTATCCCTTAGAGTCAGGGCCATAGTACCCTTCACAATGACGATCAAAGCACTAGAAGCTGGTGAGACAATTACACAACAGGACATACCGTTATCCATTCTTGTGCAAAAAGAAAATATTTCCCTTGCGGATGATTGGAGCGTGTTTCCTGCCTCGTTTCAGAGTGATGTGATACCCCCCCTAGGCAGCATGGCACAAATATCGTGGAATGGTTTCCCAGCAGAGCCGCCGTTTGACAAGAACACTGAGCCGAGATAGACAGCAGGCTTTAAAAGAAGGCATTACCTAAGCGCATGATGCGAATAACTGTTATTGTATATACCGTTCTGTTTGTTCTCTTTTTGCAAGGATGTGCGGACACAAAAGAAAAGAATTCATCTTATGGGAAAGGCGACATGAAACCCAGTGGAGAAAAAAAAGAACAGCTCGGTGTGGCGACTATGAAACCTGATGGGACAATTAAAATCTATATGGGGTTTAAGGGGTTGCGCGGTGAAATGGTGGATGGATTTGCTGAATTTAAGCCATATAATCCTGACTACCAGGATATCATCAAACGTCTTGGAGGAATAAAGCCTGGTGAAAATAAACCATACTTCAAGCCCTGAGCAAGTGGGTAAGCAGTTTATGATGACTCAAAATAATTTAAAAACACACGGGGGATCATCCATGAAAAAATTTTTGGCGCATGTTACATGGGCACTATTAATCGGTACTGCTTCAATGCTTGTCGGGTGTGGTCCGAAGGGTGCTGTGCAGGGTGTTGTTCGGGACGCCGCAACACAAAAGACAATTCCCGGCGTTATGGTATCAGTGCAAAATGCAAACCTGCAGGCTGTGACAGATTCATCAGGAAATTACTCAATCCAGAATATTCCAGCAGGAGTTCAAAACATTAGTGCACTGGGTACCGGGTATGCTGCCCAGACCCAAACAATTACTATTAATAAAGGCTCCACTGCCACACAGGATTTCTCCTTAACTATAAAAACCCCTCCTTTTGTAGAAGTGTCGGATCCGCTTGCCGGCGACAATCCGGTTTACAAAATCTTTACCACGGCAGTGCCTGCTCCGGGACAGGGCGTGTATGATCCTCAATTCGGCTCTGTCCAGGTGCGGGTGGTGCAAACCGAAGGGCTGCGGCATGAATATTCCCGCCTTGACCCATTCAATAAGGATCAGTCTATGATCCTGTTAATGTATTTAAAGGAAGGCGAATGGAGAGTATATCGCACGCAGACTATCCCGTATGATCAGGAAAGCAGTCTGGTTAGAACTATCGATATGGATGAGCCCCGATGGGATCCTGATGATCCTGAGATTCTATGGGGGCATCAGGAGTTTCGCATAATGACGGTCAATCTAAAGACCGGTGAGTCCAAGATTATAAAAGACTTCTCACAAGATAAAACGATTGGCCCAATACTTACCGCAAACCCGGATCTCTATCGGATAACTGACATGGATGAAGGGGAATCATCTATTGATAAACGCTTCTGGGTTTTTTTCCTGCAAGGCTCTCAAGAAGATTACCGGGTACGGTACATGTTCACCTGGGACCGCAATGACGATAAGGTTTTAGGCCTGTACCAGATCTCTCCTCAGGAGGCAAGTATTGACTGGATCGGCATGTCTCCCAGGGGCACATGGGTGCTGATTGGCGGCTCCTTTGACAATGGGGGAAACCTCGTCGGGTTGACCATGGCAAATAAGGAACTTACACAATTTCATCGCCTAGACTATGCTACTGCGCACGCAGATGTCGGGCTTGACAGCGACGGCAAGGAAGTAGTTGTCATGCAGAATACCCAGACTGACTACATAGACCTCATCCCCATTGACTTAAATACCTTACCTATCCTCGAGGCAGGTGGAAGCTATGACAACACCAACCGCACACCACTCATCCGGCTTTATTATAACGCTGAGTCCCCGTATGGATTGAACAGCGGTGTACATATTTCATGTAATGTCCCTGGCTATTGCATAGTTTCCACGGTGACTGAACCGAATATTCCTGAGCAAAACTGGCTTGACCGTACCATTACGCTTGTAACATTAGATAGAAAAAAGCCGCGGGTTTTTTATCTTGCCAGGGTTTTTGGAACCAGGGGTGCATACTGGGAAGAAACCCAGGCAGCAATCACTAACGATGGTATGAAGATCATCTGGGCAACTGATTGGAACAAAAAGGTTGGCCAAGAAAAGGTATGGTGCATGCAGCTTGACATGCCATATGGCTGGAAAGATTTGATTAACTAAAAAGATGAAGATGCCATTAGGATGCATTTGCAGTTGCTTGCCGCTGCACTGAGACGGTCCTTATGAGGCGGCTGTCTGTTGACGGAAAGGGACGAGTTAAATTGGTCTTGAAGCGATTGTCAGGGTGTCTGTTTATATCGCTGGTGATATGGACACAGCTATGCGGCAGTGACTCAGCTGCCCGGGAGAAGCAGAGCAAAATTTCTCAATCGGGAAAGAGAGATACGTCAATGGAGCACATTGCACAGGATATTGTTCTGGCATGCCGTCAGGAGTTTTTTCCAGACAAACTCCGGATGCACTACACCGTGACCAATCGCGGAAGCCGGGATATCTATCTGCTGGACGCTTATCCGGGCGGTGACCCGCAGTCCCGGAAAGCCGCTGCCGATTACAACGCGGTCTATGCATGCCTCAAAGATAATAACACAGCCTGCCTGCTTAAAGGGATTCCGCCTTTGCCTGCCGACAGGATGGTGCTGGTCCGCATAATGCCCTTGGGTACGAAACTGGCTCCCGGACAAAGTATTGAACGAGTGTTTGAGGTGCCCCTCCCCCTCATGGAACAGAACCACTGGTACTATGGTTCCCTCAGTCCTGAAGGGTATGATAGCGTTAAGGTCAAGACGTTGATTCTTGCGGTTCAGTTTTTGAGATCCACCGTTGAGGGATTTAATGCCGAGCCGGTGCCGCACGGCCCGAACCTCTTCAAAGTTCGAAGTAAGAACACTGCAGGCCATGCAGAAACGATTAGCTGCGAAATAGCTGTCCAGGCTTTGCAGGTGCTGAAGCGCAAGGACTTTTTCTCAAGGCTGTAATTATTCGGCAGCCGGCTCATTAAAAAGTTGAGGAACAACCGTTGAGAAACTTTATGAGATTAAAGATTACAGGGTGCCTGCTGGCAATGGCAGGTATTGTCAATATTGGAGGCAGCAGCATGGAGCACATTGATCAGAAGCGAAATCAGCGATACGAGGGATTTATCGTCATTCAGCCGGGGCTTGAGAGCAGGGTTTTCAAGAGTGATCTGGACCAGAGGGAGTTCTCCTGGGTTGACTATGGAACGGATGTAAATACGGAGGAGATTAACAAAAAAATGATCAAGCTAAACGAAGTAACCCTTGCAATATGGGTTCAGGTCGAGGGAGAAATGGAATGCGGGCACTTTGGCCATTTAAATCAATACGAGAAGCGTCTGTTGATTAAAAAAGTGATTAAGTGGTCCACCAGCCCTGTTGAAGAGTACAGAGCAAGACACAAGTGAGGCGATCATAGAGTTGTCTTGTACCAAAAGAACCAGCTGCTTTAGGAAAAAAATCATCTTCATAGAGCATTCTTTTAGTGCCCTGATTATGAATGAAAAGACGGTGAAATAATGAATTTAAGTATTTTGTTGTCCGCGGTATGCGGGTTTATCGTGTTAGGAGCCTGCAGTATGGGTATCTCGGATGCCAAGGGCAGGGGAACCACATCTGATGCTGAAACAGATGCCGGCAACGAGCAGGTACTGGTTGACACTTTTCGCAATCTCGTGCGCTATGCGCTGCTGAAGACCAAACGGGACGCGGTGAAACTTGGTGTGACACCGGACAGTTTCTCCGTGGTGGCCATGAATGAAAGCCTTGCTGACCGCGCCAACGCGGCGATCGGCGGTGAGCAGAGCACTCTGTCGCTGACGCGTCTCCTGGAGATAGCCCACAGGCCATCCCTGACTTTTCACTTCTACTGGAAGGCTCTAGCCGTCCGGGAACCGCTTACGGCCGTGTTTGGTCTCTCATACAAACCGGATGGAGACTTGGAGGTGCGGCTCCTCTGGATTGGTCTGCCCGAGCAGGTTCCCGTTTCACCTCGCATCGGGGTTATCGATGGCCGTAAACCGCTCGAAGAAGCGGTCGCAGAGTTGTTGCATTTTCACGGGGGCCGGCTCGCGCCATACCATCCTCCTAAATAGACGACATGCGTGGTTTGCCTCAGGCGTAAATAATAAACAGGGAAATAGCTGACAATTAGAATGAAACGAGATGGATAGAATGGGTAATGATAAATCAGAACAGATCTTTGGATGCAAGCGCTGCTGGCCATCTTCCGCTGAAGCTGCATGGGAAGCGCGCGGAGAGCTTAAACGTGAAGAACTCCTTATTGATAAGTCCCATTACCGTGTTATGATTCTTTTATGTTCAGCCTGCGCACAGCGCTTTATTTCAATATTCTCAGAGAAGATCGACTGGGCGGGCGGCGAAGATCCGCAATTTTGGACAGTTGTGCCACTCACGATAGAGGAATCTGAAAACCTGGGCCGCCGCCGCGGCTCGATGTCGGAAGCAGAACTGATGTCGCTGGCACATGGCAGACGGTCACTGCAGAGAGATTTTCCAAAGGGAGCGGATAAGCCAAGCGTATTCTGGGCAACCGGTATTTGGTTTCCTGCACACGATTGAACGATTGGATTTTACAGGAATGGGCAGAAAATCCCTGCCTGTTTTTTATCAACATATTAAATTTTATATGGAGCATATGGGAGCAAGCAGTAATCTTTATCGGCATAATTTTCAGCGGGGCATGCTGTTTTTTTGCATGGCAGGGATGGTTTTATTGACATGCGGCACCGCCCTGTCCCAGCAAG
>Ga0209668_10001216_pt1 | contig 10942 bp, 11 predicted proteins | sample FrelakmetPLP11PL_FD_187150 | JGI IMG/M metagenome (GOLD analysis project Ga0209668, IMG submission 187150) | Freshwater lake sediment microbial communities from the University of Notre Dame, USA, for methane emissions studies - PLP11 PL (SPAdes)... | ecosystem: Environmental > Aquatic >... | reverse complement strand
CCCAATAACTTAACCAGCCCATGGCATGCCGCTTTTGCCTCATCAGGTGCTTTCTTGGTAGGAGCAATGATCCCCCTTATTGCAATCATTATTCCGCCTTCATCCGCAAAGATTCCGGTGACATTTATATCTGTTGTCATCGCCTTAGCGATAACCGGATTCTTAAGCGCGAAGGCCGGCGGAGCAAATGCAATTAAAGCAATGATTAGGGTAATCTCCGGGGGCGCATTAGCAATGATTGTAACTTACTATATTGGAAAACTTTTCTCCATCTCCGGCATCTAAAGCTTTGGCTGGCTAAACTAAACAATTTTAGATCTTTTAACTGATTAGGTCTAATATGCAATATCGGAGATTTTTTATACATTTAATTACTACTCATCCTTTTATCCAACATGACCTATAGTTGTATTTTAATATAATTTGTAATACAATACGCCATATGGAAAAAGACCAAAAACCTAGAAACGAACAAGGGCAGGCTTTACGACCCGAGATAACCTATGCTTCATTGGGCCGTTCTATTGAGTTTGTATTCCCTACTGCTGATATGGCTAAGGCTGGTGCTTTGAAGGCAATGAGCGCAATCCACTTAGATGAGGGCATCAGGGCTGATATTGAAAAAGTAGACCTAACCAGGGGTAGAGGTCGTGCAGGATGGGATTATTATGGATTTTATGCTCTTAAAACTAACTTAGATTTTGAACAGTTAAAGGATGGACGCTGGTCACTTGATATTAGCAAGGTATTCTCTGAAGGCAGTTCTCTTAGGGAAGAAGTCGAAAAAACTGTAGGAGAACCATCTGTTGTTTCTGACGCATCTATTAGTTTAAAGCTCCCCACGCCAGAACAAGGACGAAAGTATCTTCAAATAATCGGTATGGATTTATCACCAGAACTTCTCGCAAGACATGCTCAAGATAAAGCTTACTGGAATTTGACAATCTTAATTAGGGATATGTCTGCTGGTTATGACAATAGAACGCAAAAAGATATTGCTGATAAGCCAGAGGATATGGGGCAAGTTCTAGTTGATTTTGCGCAAGATAGCAATCGAGAAACAAAAGGTAAAATATTAGCAGCCGTCAACAAGAGACTTTCTGAAACACGCATGGAAGATTGGAGCACTCCTCAACACAGATATCCTGGTGGCAGCTTAGAAAAAGCACTTGAGAAAAAAGATTTTGATCCAATCGCTACAATGCAAAAGATATTTGCGAGTATGGATAAAGCAGTCAAGCCTGGATTACTTGGTCGAAGAAAATTACACCCCGGAGTCTACTCTCATTTCTATTTGGATTCGCTTCAAAAATCCTATGAAAGCGTTGGGGATGAGGATAAAGCTAAATTATATGGAGCACTTTATGCTAAATGCAGGGCTCGTATTGAAGAAAAAGGTGGATCTATGCCCACTGAAATGCGATTTGACAACCAGAACCGGTCTGGAGGACTTAATGAATATAGTCTTAACGTAGATTCAATAGTCCCCATCACTAGCGAATACTTTGTTGCGAGAGCGTCTACTAGCGTTAAGGGGACATTTGACTTAGTAAAAAAAACTTTCACACAAGATAACTATCCTACAGAGTTTAGTCTACGGGTATATTCGACCCCAGAGTATAGATACTCTAACGACAGGAATGTTCAGTCATTAATCGATGTTACTGCAAGTCGTTTAGCTCTTCAAGAATCAGATTACCTTGGCTCTCGAATGAGAACAGCAAGAGCAGACAATTCTCATAATTGGGCTATAGATAAATTAGGAGCAGCTCTTTTAAATACAGACGATCCACATCTTCAAGACATGGGTTTATCAGTTTTGAAAAAAAGAACAACCTCCGGAGCTTCTCGCCCTGAACTTAATTAATGGTGGATGGCTGCCGGGTAGGGATTCGAACCCCAATAACGACCTCCAGAGGGTCGCGTCCTACCATTAGACGACTCGGCAATTCAAACTCAATTCTATCAAATATGCCAACTCACTACAATCTAATGTAATCGACTATGGAGTGAATGTTGCGACCAAAAATTCATAAAACCAATTAAGCGATATTAGGACTAGACTCCATCCCACATCCTTTATATAATCAACTTACCTTTTAATTTTTCGCAAACTCAGTAAAATAAATAAATAGTATGGAACCAATCTACTACAGGGAGCTGCGGCGTAGATCAGGCAGAAAACTTCCAATAATTCTCATTATTCTTGATTTACTAGTAATTATTGGGTTTTTCTTTGCAAAAACTCAAGTCAAGTCTACTTCCGAATATGTATTAGGGAAAGAATATGTATCTCCGGTCGAAAACGTAACTTCTTACCCTACACTGTCACTCCCCTCCCCAACCCCCTCCCCAATTCCCTCCATTATTTTACCGAGTGCATCATTGGGGCAAGCTGTGCAAGGGGCCTTAATTGGGACCCCCGGAAGTTACGGGATTGTTGTAAGAAATTTAAAAACTAATGAAAATTATTCTTACAATGAACATATTAAATATGAATCTGCAAGTTTATATAAATTGTGGATTATGGCAGAAACATTTGAGCAAATTAAGAACGGCACATTAAAAGAAAATGATATCCTCACCGAAGAAATAAAAACCCTTAATGACAAGTTTAACATCGCCTCTGAATCTGCAAAACCTTCTGAAGGAGCAATTACCTTATCTGTCAACGATGCTTTAAATAAGATGATTACAATTTCCGATAATTACGCCGCCCTCCTGCTTGGTGCAAGAATACGATTATCCAAAGTCGAATCTTTTTTGAAAATAAATGGGTTTAAAGAATCAAGTGTTGGGACAACGGGGAATATGCCTATGACAACCGCATATGATACTGCAGTTTTTTTTGAAAAACTTTACTCGGGAAAACTCATTAATGAGGAGTACAGCAATAAAATGTTACAGTTGCTAAAAGCGCAGAAATTAAATAACAAAATACCCAAATATCTTGCGCCCGATATTGTCGTTGCTCATAAAACCGGAGAGCTGGATAAATATAGTCACGACGCCGGGATTGTATATACCCAAAATGGTGATTATGTTATTGTCGTTTTATCAAAAAGTGATGACCCTAATTCGGCAAAAAATCAAATCGCTACTATTTCAAAAGCGGTTTTCAATTACTTCCAGGAAGATAAATAAGGCTAAAAATGGTACAATGCGCATATGTTGGTTGACAATATCAATTTAGTTATCAAGGCTGGCAACGGCGGAGACGGGGCCGTGAGTTTTCTGAGGAATGAAAGTACTGCCAAGGGCGGACCGGACGGAGGCAATGGCGGCAACGGCGGAAGTATTTATTTCCAAGGCTCAACCAACATAAACGATCTTCGTGAATTCCGTTATAAGAAAAAAATTGCTGCAGAAAGCGGAATTCCGGGCAAACATAAAAATTTATTTGGGAAAAATGCGCAAAGTTTGACCATCCATCTTCCCCTGGGCACACGAATTACTGACATGAGTTCAGGTGAAGTTACCGAAATAGTAGATACAATCACTCCTTTTCTGGCAGCCCGCGGAGGAAAAGGCGGACGGGGAAATACCGAATTTAAATCTGCCACCAACCAGACTCCAAGATTTGCTGAAAGGGGAACGCAGGGTGAAGAAAAGAAATTGCTTCTTGAGCTACGCATAATTGCGGACGTTGGCCTGATTGGACTTCCTAATGCGGGGAAGAGCAGCCTTCTTAGCGTTCTTACCAATGCAACTCCCAAAATCGGAGATTATCCGTTTACGACCCTTGAGCCAAACATCGGGATGATGGGAAAAAATGCAATCGCGGATATTCCGGGATTAATTGAAGGCGCATCTAAAGGAAAAGGGTTAGGTGTCGAATTCTTAAAACATATTGAAAAAACTAAAATTTTGGTTCATTGCATAGATGCTTCAACCGAGGATGCGCAAAAAGCATATTCAACTGTCAGAAATGAATTCAAACAATATAACACATCCCTACTGGAAAAGCCTGAAATAGTTCTCCTAACCAAAACCGACCTGGCCAGTAAGGATCGTATTAAGGAGAACGCTAAAATTTTGAAAAAAACAGGCAAAAAAGTTCTAAATGCTTCTATCTATGATCCAAAAAGCCTGGAGGCATTAAAATTAGCTTTGAGAAATGCACTAAGTTAGGCTCCGCAGGCTCTATGTCAAATGTTGTGGTAAAAATTTAAGTAAAGTAAGCGGTAGACAAGCTAACATAATTCTCCTAGCGTATACTTCGGGATTTCTGAATCCGTAAGCAGTTCTTTGAATAAGTTTAAATTTCCGGTGCAGTCCTTCAGTTACGGCATTGGTTGTATGATTGTCAAAGTAGTTGAGGATGTAAGGCTGGTATCTTCTTAAGGTATTCGCCCAGAGATAGAGTTCCGAATATTCAGAGTTCTTCATAAGGATGATTAAATCCGTAAGGATTTTTTCCGCTCTCTCCCCGGTCGGTTGCTGATACATCTCCCTTAATCTTTCTTTGCAGCCGTAGAATATTGATAATCCTGGGAATTGTTTCAGATAATAATTAACTAATTCCTGTTGACCTCCTTTTAAGTCTTCTTTGTTTTTAGTTAACAGTTTCCAGGGAATTCTTTTAGGACCGTTATTCTTGATTCTCTCTTCAACATCGTCTTCAATCTTTCTGGCTTCATTAACTCTCCTGTTGGCATCCTGGATGATATGAAAATGATCAATAACAACATTAGCTTTAGGAAGCTCTTTTAAAACTGCTCCGAGAAATGACTGCTTCATGTCAATAGCAACTTCAGTAATAGTATCTTTAATTGCCTGGGGTAAAGATCTGAGGAAATAAATTAAAGTTATCTGTTTGTCGTTAGGCAGGATATGGATTGGCTTACCGGTTAAAAGATTGGCAATGGTTACCAGATATTTGTTGTTCCTGCCGAAATGATGCTCATCAATGCCTAAGCGGATAGTTCCCTTAACTTGTTGAGATGACCAATTGATATTTTTTAGGGTAAATACCTTTTTCAAAAGGCTTGTCAGTGAGCCATATGAAATACCCAAATGTTTTGTAGTTGCCTTAAATGAGGTATCCGAAAGGCGTTCCAGGGCATGATACTTAGCATATTGGGTTTGCCTTTGGTAACGGGAGAGAAAAGACGGGTATTCTACGAATACTTTGTGACAATTTAAGCAATCAAATCTTCTTTTTCTAAACAACAAGTAAACTTTCTGATTACAGAGCATTAAATGGAGTACTTTTGTTTGAGGCAGCATATCGTTCATTCTTCTTGTCCTCCTTAAACAAGTTGGGCATCTGGCAGTTTTTGATCTCTTCCTGGCGGATATAACTATCTCTTCTTTCTCAATTACGACATCCGTTACGAAAAACCCTGGAATTTTAAGAAGAGATGTGATATTAGTATTCATAAGAGTGGTAGTTTTCCCTTAGTTAATTTTAAACCTTAATTAAGTCCTACCACTTTTTTATGCCTAAAACAAGGCTAACCTATACCACAACATTTAGAATACACCCGGCTCCGCATTGACTTTGGGGGTCATTTTTGGTATAATACAAGCATAAATCTGGCAGGTTAATTAGCAAATTAATGCACGTCTTGGATGAGCATTGAAGTAATAAATCTGCTTAATTTTGGAAAGTTCTGATTAGATCAGTTAAAGATAATAAGTAATACAATTTTTTAATTTTCGTATCTTTTCCCCTACTCATAGCTTCAATCTATAATTTAGCAGTTTTATTCCTTTAATATGAATAAACGAAGATTTAACAATCCAAACAGGAATTTCAGAGGAGGTTCCGGAAGAAACTTTGGGAGAAGTTTTAGAAAATTTCCTCAGAAAATAATGCCCAACAACGAGTTAATTGCTGCAATTTCGGCAACTAAAGCTGTTAATGCAATAAAACAAAACCAACCGGTAGAGAATTATGTTCCGGTAAATAAATTCGAGGATTACAAAATTTCTCCCCAAGTTTTGGAGAATATCAAACTTAAGGGCTATGCTACGCCTACCCCAATTCAAGATCAGATTATGAATTCCATAATTGAAGGGCGGGATGCAATCGGAATTGCAAATACGGGAACCGGAAAAACTGCAGCTTTCTTAATCCCTTTAGTTGACAAGGTTTTCAGAAATAAGCTGGAAAGAGTCTTGATTGTTGCGCCAACCCATGAGCTTGTGATCCAAACTCATGATGAATTGAAGGGTTTTGCCAGGGGTTTGGGAATATATACTGCTCTTTGCATCGGCGGAGTTAACATAAATAAACAAATCTCACAGCTTAGGCAAAGGCCACATTTTGTGATAGGCACTCCGGGAAGATTGAAAGATCTTATTGAGACAGGAATCTTACAGTTATTTCAATTTCACACTGTCGTTTTGGATGAAGCCGACCGCATGGTAGATATTGGCTTTATAAAAGATATAAAATATTTCATTTCTCTTATGCCGCCTGTCCGACAATCACTTTTCTTTTCCGCAACCATCTCGGAAAAAGTAAAAGAAATTTTGCATGCTTTCGTCAAAAATCCCGTAACAGTCTCTGTTAAAAAACAGGAAACAGCAGAAAACATCGAGCAGGAAGTTATAAGAATTCCGGCGGGATACAATAAGATTGATAAACTACACGATCTCTTAAGACAACCTGGTTTTGAAAAAGTACTTATTTTCGGACGGACCAAGTGGGGCGTACAAAAATTGACGGAAGAGTTAATTAGGCGCGGATTTAAAGCAGGAGCAATTCATGGGAATAAAAAACAAAACCAACGCCAAAGAGTTCTTGATGAATTCAAAGGCAATGAAATTCAGGTATTGTTGGCAACCGATGTTGCCTCCCGCGGACTTGATATCCCGGATGTTAGTCACGTAATTAATTACGACATGCCTGAATCTTATGAGGTATATATTCATAGAATTGGGCGGACAGGAAGAGCAGATAAGAAAGGCATCGCTCTCACATTAATGGAAGGCGTATAATAATTAAGTGGCTTACATAGTTTATATTCTCCGAACTTCTTCCAATACTTTTTACACGGGCCAAACAAATAATCTGGAAAAAAGGCTAACGCAACACAAAAATAAGACGAATAAATCTGCAAAATATATGCGCAGTTTTAAATCGTTTGAACTGGTTTATAAAGAAACTGTTCCGACACTTTCCCATGCCTTGAAACGGGAAATTGAATTGAAAAAATTATCGCACAGGCAAAAAGAAGCTTTAATTAAATTATTAGTATAAATTAATATTGTTGAGCTGTTGATTAAGCTGTTGGTTGACCGTGTTTATAAAACCCACATATAACCAAATCGATATACCGATAGAAATTATGGTCAAGATAATTGCGATATAACCTATTATTTTTGATTTATTATCTTTTTGTTTTATATATTTTACTGCCGGCCAAAGCCCTAAGGGAGGAAGAAAAATGCTTAAAGAATAAATTAATATCTGCCTTAGAATCGTTGTCGATTGAGGTTTTTCTTTTAATTTCTTTCCGCAATTCGGACAAAAATAATACTCCGCTAAAATATTTTGCTTGCAACCCGAACAACTAAGCTGCGGCTCCATACAATATTCATTGTAACACACAAATTCGTTTTAATTTTCTTTAAAACAGCAATTTGTAAATATACGGAGCGAAGATAAATGTACCGATAATTACGGATCCTATCGCAGCTACCAAGATCATTCCTGCAGCAACATCTTTTGCAATCTTAGCTTCTTTCCTGTGCTCGGTTGTAATTAGATTTACCATCTCTTCTATTGAGGTATTTATCATTTCCGACAAAATCACAAGCAGAATCATTACGCCTAAAATCTCTTTTTCAAAAATTGTAACGTGAAAGAATATGCTTGCAAGGATTACCACTAAGGCAACTGCTAAATGAATTTTTAAATTCCTATTGTGCCTTATTGCATAGAATAATCCTTCGAATGCATATCCGAAAGATTTTATTAAGGGCAGATTAAAAACTTCTTCCATAATTAACTATAAATCAATCCTATGAAAAATTGTTTGCTAATCAAGTATACAATTAATGTTATCACGATTCCCAAAATAGTTCCAACCACTGTTTCTGCAGGCGTATGCTCTTTCATTTTAACCCGCGCCCACGCAAGAAGAGGAATAAGAAGAAACAAAAAAAGAAAATACCCTTTATATAAGATTCCCATAAAAAGTACGACTGAAGTAAGGGTAGCCATATGTATGCTTGCTTTAATCCACCGGTTAACGATAACTGCAACTATCAATCCAAAAACAACGGCAAAAAGCGCGATAAATAAAACTTTTGGCCCATTCAAAATTAGAAGAGTTAACAGATAGCAGAATGCAGCAAATGCGCAGAAAGAAAAAAGAAGAGGCCTTTGCTCTCTTTTTGAAACATCGAAATTCGAAAAAACTCCAAACATTACTCCCATGACAACAAATAGCGTAACGGCCATGATAAATACATAGGAAAATATGGTCCATTTTAAAGCATAAGAATAATCTTTGCTAAATTTTGCTACCAAAATAAAGGGAATCGGAAACAAAGTGAATATTGGACCCAGAAAAAAAGATATCCATCTGGCAAAACGCACCATATTAATCAATTGCAGATTTTATTCTTTTCAGCGTTTCTTTTTTCGTTAAAATTTCCAAAGATTCGGGAAGGGGAAGCCCCTTTTCATAACCTGTTATGATTTTATATAAAATATTTCCTTTTGCTTTGTGAATTTTCAGAACTTCTTTCATGGCGGAAAGAATTGCTTCCTTATTCCAATTATTAACCGCGCTAAACTTTTCAAGAAGAGTTTTTGCAATATTGTTTTCTTCGCTTGATAATTGCGGAATTTTCGGCAGAACCAGTTCCCTAAATTCCTTAAGGGTTTTCATCCTGGTCTTTGCAAGACCAATAGTAAGATCCAATGTTTTCGGGTTAGTTTTTAGAAAAAACGATATTTCCTTATCATTCTTGTAAAAATCAACAAGGGTAGCTTTTAAAATTTGAGCATCCATCATCCTTATGTATTCTCCATTCATCCATGTTAATTTTTGCAAATCAAAGATGGGGGCAACTGTTCCGATATCTTTTAGCTCAAACACTTCAATCAATTCCGACATAGAAAACATTTCTTTTTCTTCAGGGTGGCTCCACCCCAAAAGAGCCATGAAATTTAATAAGGCCTCTTTCAGATACCCATCGCTTCTCAAATCCAGGATCGATTTTGCACCGTGACGCTTAGATAATTTAGTCTTATCCGGACCTAAAATAACTGGCAGATGTGCAAATACCGGCTTTTCCCACCCAAAAGCCTCGTAGAGCAAAATATGCTTTGGGGTTGAAGAAATCCATTCATCTCCGCGGATGACATGGGAAATATTCATAAGATGATCGTCAACTACATTTGCTAAATGATATGTTGGAAATCCGTCAGACTTAAGAATTACGAAATCTTCAAGAACGTCCGTCTTAAAAGTAATTTTTTTGTTCCCTATCGCGTCCGTCCAGGATATTTCCCGATTGGCAGGAACCCTAAAACGCACCGCACCTTCATCTTCATATGCAAGTCTTTTTTTTAAAAGGCTTTCCGCGTGCTCTTTGTAAATATCTTTTCTTTCCGATTGAGTATATTCCTCATCCCATTTAATCCCAAGCCAATTTAGAATCTCAAAAATTGCCTCCTTGGCTCCGGGGACAATTCGGGCCTGATCCGTATCCTCAATACGCACGATAAATTTGCCTTTAGTGTGCTTTGCGAAAAGATAGTTAAAAAGAGCAGTTCTTGTATTTCCAATGTGCGGAATTCCCGTAGGGCTTGGCGCAATTCTTACTCTAGTCATACACAATATAATGTATTGATTGTACTTGAATTTTTCTTTATACTCAAGGTACGTGCAGTTTCATGCGCGTACCAAGCTATGCCTACTTTAAGCAAAGCAAAAAGCGAAACAGAACTCGTCCTTAAGTGGGGGGGAATAGCGTTTGGCATAATACTACTTATTTTCATGGGAATAAAGCTTCCGGGGTTCATAATGAGCCTATTTGCCCCTCCCCCTCCTCCTGAGGCATCTTTTGGAAAACTACCTCCGATTTCTTTCCCAGACCAAACAAAAGAAACCATAACTTATTCCCTTGACACCATATCAGGATCCCTTCCGACTTTTTCCGATCGGGCAAGAGTGTACAGAACAATACCTCATCCCCCAACCTTGCTTGGAGTTGATAAAACCCGCGAGAAAGTAAGCAAAGTCGGATTTTCTTTTCCGGGCACTCAAATCTCTGAAGATACTTACAGATGGGAAAACCAGACCAAATCTCTTTCAAGAACAATAACAATGAATATCTTCTCCTCAGATTTCACCTTTTCATCTTCCTATTTGTCTTCAAAGACTCTTCAAGCATTCTCAAAATCTGACGAAGAAGATAATTCTGTTAATGCAGCCAAAACTTTTCTTACCAACATGTCTCTATTTCCGCAAGACATAGATGAAAGCAAAACAAAAACTACCTCATATTCCTTGGTCAATATGACCATCGTTCCAACATCCAAAATTTCAAATACCAAAATTGTAAAGGTCGATTTTTTTCAAAAAGATTTAAGCGGATTACCAATTTATTATGACAAAGGAATATCGTCTTCGATTGAATTTTGGGTCGGAAAAGAAAATAATATCATGGAAGTTGTAGGTGCGCGTTTTTTCCACAATGATATTTCAGAAATATTTTCTGCTTATGCTATAAAAACGGCTGTGCAAGCTTACTCTGAATTACAACAGGGCCAAGCATATATCGCCTACAAACCGACAAATACGGTTGAATTTACCATTAAGAACGTGTTTTTGGGATATTATGCGGGCGCAAAGCCGCAGGAATTCATGATGCCTATAGTTATATTTGAAGGAAATGATAATTTTCTCGCGTATGTTTCAGCCGTCAGGGATGAATGGGTAAGTAAGTAATGTTTCCCGATATTTGATCTAATATT
>Ga0209668_10001215_pt1:5000-10944 | contig 10944 bp, 10 predicted proteins | sample FrelakmetPLP11PL_FD_187150 | JGI IMG/M metagenome (GOLD analysis project Ga0209668, IMG submission 187150) | Freshwater lake sediment microbial communities from the University of Notre Dame, USA, for methane emissions studies - PLP11 PL (SPAdes)... | ecosystem: Environmental >... | reverse complement strand
GTGAACCGGTAGATGAACAAGGTGATGTTTCTTCAAATGAAACTTTACCAATTCATAGAGACGCTCCTGCATTTACAGAATTAGAAACTAAACCATCAATTTTTGAAACTGGTATTAAAGTTGTAGATTTATTAGCGCCGTATAGACGTGGTGGTAAAATTGGTTTATTTGGTGGTGCAGGTGTAGGTAAAACAGTATTAATTATGGAATTAATTAATAATATTGCTAAAGCACATGGTGGTGTATCAGTTTTTGGTGGTGTAGGTGAAAGAACACGTGAAGGAAATGACTTATATGAAGAAATGAAAGAATCAGGTGTAATCAATTCTAAAAATTTCCCTGAATCTAAAGTAGCTTTAGTATATGGTCAAATGAATGAGCCTCCTGGAGCACGTATGCGTGTAGGTTTAACTGCTTTAACAATGGCTGAATATTTCCGGGATGTAAATAAACAAGATGTTTTATTGTTTATTGATAATATCTTCCGTTTCACACAGGCTGGTTCTGAAGTATCTGCTTTATTAGGTCGTATGCCATCTGCTGTAGGTTATCAACCTACTTTAGCAACAGAAATGGGTGCCTTACAAGAACGTATTACTTCAACAACTCAAGGTTCAATTACTTCAATTCAAGCTGTTTATGTACCTGCCGATGATTTAACAGATCCTGCTCCAGCAACAACATTTGCTCACTTAGATGCAACAACAGTATTATCACGTAATTTAGCGGCAAAAGGTATTTATCCTGCTGTAGATCCATTAGATTCTACGTCAACAATGTTACAACCTGGAATTGTTAGTGAAGAGCATTATGCGATTGCAGAAAATGTAAAAGAAACTTTACAACGGTACAAAGAATTACAAGATATTATTGCTATTTTAGGTATCGATGAATTATCTGAAGAAGATCGCTTAACTGTTGCTCGTGCACGTAAAGTTGAACGTTTCTTATCTCAACCTTTCTTCGTAGCTGAAATCTTTACAGGTTCTCCAGGAAAATATGTAAGTTTAGAAGATACAATTAAAGGTTTTACAATGATTTTAAATGGTGAATTAGATGATTTACCAGAACAGTCATTCTACCTTGTAGGAAATATTGACGAAGCAATTGCAAAAGCAGAAACTCTAAAATAAGGAGTAATTAATATATGGTTATGAACATTCGCGTTCTAACTCCGGATAGAGTTATTTGTTCTACAACAGCAGATGAAGTTATTTTACCCGGCTTAACTGGTCAGGTTGGTGTATTAGATGGACATGCAACTTTAATCACTGCTTTAGATACAGGATTACTTAGAATTAAATTAGCTGATAAATGGACGCCTATTATTTTGTGTGGTGGTCTAGCAGAGATTGATTCCAATCGTGTTACGGTCCTAGTAAATGATGTAGAAGAGTTTGTTGCTGTTGAACTAAGTGAAGCTACTAAAGAATTAGAAAAAGCTACCTTAGCGATTGAAAATGCTGAAACAAGTAAAGCAAGACTTGATGCGTCAGTTGAATTGAAAAAAGCTACAGCACGTCTTGAAGGGATCAATTACTTATCATAAAACTATAATATCGGTAAAAATTTTTACCGATATTATAGTTTTTATAGATAGTTTGAGTTAAAAATAAGACACCATATTTTTACTTAACAGATACTAGAAGAAATAAAAGATCTATAAATTAACTTTATGGTAACAAACTCTGATTTTAACTTTACAACTAATAAGGCAGTAATTTTAGAATTGCCATTTTCAGAACATATTGAAGAACTTAGACAGCGGCTATTTCATATATTTTGGATAATTTTATTTTTAACATGTATAGCTTTTATTGAAGTTAAACTTTTAGTTAAAATCTTAGAACTCCCTGTTGATAATGTAAAGTTCTTTCAATTATCACCCGGTGAATATTTTGTTTCAACTGTAAAAATTTCTTTTTATACAGGTTTACTTTTTGGGAGCCCTTTTGCAATTGGGCAGATTATTTTATTTTTATTACCTGGTTTAACAAAAAAAGAAACAAAAGTTATTTTACCCCTATTGTTGAGTTCATTATGTTTGTTTGGTTTAGGTTTACTTTTTTCTTACTATGCTTTAATTCCTGCCGCATTAAATTTTTTTTTAAATTATAGTGATGAAGTTATCGAACCTCTTTGGTCATTTGATCAATATTTTGAGTTTATACTTGTTCTTTTCTATAGTACAGGTTTAGCTTTTCAAATTCCCATCATACAAATTTTATTAGGACTATTAAATTTTGTCTCAGCCCAACAAATGTTAGGTGCATGGAGATATATAATACTTGTCTCAACAATTATTGGAGCAGTTTTAACACCCTCTACTGATCCTCTTACGCAATTATTGCTTTCTTTTGCAATATTATTACTTTATTTTTCAGGCGTAGGTATACTGTTTTTAATAAAAAATTAATTTATATATATATACTCAAAAAGTATTTAATTCATGGCAACTAACAAGTTTTTTAAAAGTCTTTTATTTACTTTCACGATTGCTATAAGTTTATTTGGGTTTTCTGTAGAAAACTCATTTGCATATCCTGTATTTGCCCAACAAGGATATTCAAATCCACGTGCCGCAAATGGTAAACTAGCTTGTGCAAATTGTCATTTAAACCAAAAAGCTATTGAAATTGAAGCACCGCAAGGGGTACTTCCGAATTCTGTGTTTGAAGTTGAAATAAAAGTACCATACGATGTTAATCGTCAACAAATTGGTGCTGATGGTAAACCCGCGGATTTAAATGTTGGTGGAATCCTTATTTTACCTAAAGGGTTTAAATTAGCTTCTAAAAATCAAATTCCTGCAGAAGTTAAAGCAAAAAATAAAGGGGTATTCATTTCACCATATAGTACAGAGTTTGATAATATTTTGGTTGTAGGTCCAATTGCGGGTAAAACACACCAAGAACTTATATTCCCTGTTGTTGCACCTGATCCAGATAAAGATTCAGATGTTAAATATCTAACATACCCATTTTATGCAGGTGGTAATCGTGGTCGTGGTCAAGTTTATCCAACTGGTGAAAGAAGTAATATCAATAGTTTTGGTGCAACTCAAGCTGGTCAGATTACTGAAATTACAGCTAATGAAAAGGGTGAGTCTAAAATTACAATTGTTAACTCTGATGGAGTAACAACATCTCAAACTCTTTCAGCTGGTTTACAATTACTTGTAAAACAAGGTGATATTGTAAAATTAGATCAACCATTAAATATTGACCCAAATGTTGGTGGCTTTGGTCAAGAAGAATCAGAAATTGTTTTACAAAGCTCAGCACGAATTCTAGGCTATTTAGCTTTTTGTTTCTGCTTATTATTAACTCAAATTCTTTTAGTTCTTAAAAAGAAACAATATGAAAAAGTTCAAGCTGCTGAACTTAATTTCTAATAATTAATTTAATAATTTTTCAAATCTTTAAGTTAAATAATGAAAAGAAAAGTTATTATAGTCAAAACTAAAAATAAAAGATTATTTAAATAGTTAGAACTTTTTGTTAATTAGCAATTTTTCTCATTAATTCTTCCTTTCGGATTTAGTTTGAAAGGAAGAACTTTCTTGATCTCTCTTAATTGATTAAAAATTTTAGCTAGCAAAATACTTTATTCAGAATTTAAATTAATAATTTTTTAAATAGACGTGCTTTCTCTGTCTGTTCTAAGTTTTGTTTTAGAAAAGAGAGAATGTTAGCTCTCTTTGAATATTTTTAAAGACCTACTGGTCCTTTTAATCCTTAATTGGATATTTTTTATTATTTACCTTATTTTTTAGTTTTGCCTATGAAATTAATATGAAAAATATTAATAAAATACCTTTTAATAATTCTCTTAATAAATTTAATGAAATTTTTTTATTTATAATAATTTACATTTAACAGTAGATTTCTTTTTTATAAAAGCGTAGATAATATAAAAAATAATTTAAATTTTGCAGACTCAAGAATTACTCTATTTTCTAATAGACGTTTATAAAAAGTTATGTTAAATATGAGTTTTTATGAATAAAAACTCATATTTAACATAAGTTCAATTGATTTGAGTAAATTAAATATAGTTAGTACTTTCTTTAATCTTCAATTTCAAATATTTCTTTAAAGACTTTTGATACTTTATCACCAGAGTCGATCGATTCTAATGGATCTTTTCTTAAACGATGGCGTAAACATAGAGTAATAATACGCTCTATATCTTTGACTGTTACTTTTTCTTGCCCATTATATGCTGCATGTGCTTTTGCAGCGCGATTTGTTACAATATCACCTCTTAGTCCATCGACATCTAATTGACTACAAACTTGTGAGATTTTAACACGTAGATCATAATCAATTTGAACGTTTGGCAATAATTTTTGCGCATCAACAATTCGATCGCGTAATTCTTGTTGTTGAGTTTCATAATTTTCCAACCACACCATTGGTGTTTGGTCGAATGATGTTCTTTCTTCAACTACTTTTACACGTAGAATAGGATCTTTAACTGTACGAATCTCTGCATGCATGCCAAATCGATCTAATAATTGTGGACGTAATTCACCTTCTTCAGGGTTACCCGATCCAACCAATACAAATCGAGCCGGATGGCGAATTGAAATTCCTTCTCTTTCTACCGTATTCCAACCCGAAGCTGCTGAATCTAATAAAATGTCTACCAAATGGTCGTCTAATAAATTAACCTCATCAACATAAAGCAATCCTCGATTAGCTTTCGCTAATAAACCAGGTTCAAACGCTTTTATACCTTCCGTTAATGCTTTTTCAATATCGATTGTTCCACAAACACGATCTTCAGTTGCTCCTAAAGGTAAATCTACCATTGGAATTTTAATAAACTCGGTCTCTAATTTTTCACCATTTTGAATCGCAGTTTTAACCTCATTACCCATTAAATCTAAGTCTGATTTATGTGAGTTAAAAGGATCATTTTTTACGACTTCAATTTCTGGAAGCAAATCAGCAATGGCTCTAATTGTTGTAGATTTGCCTGTACCTCGGTCTCCCATAATCATAACCCCGCCGATTTTTGGGTCAATTACATTTAATTGTAAAGCTAGTTTCATCTCTTCTTGCCCTACAATTGCAGTAAATGGGAAAACAGGTGATGATAATTTTTTAAAATCTTTTGTTACCATAACTATCAATTAAGTATATAAATTTTTGATCAAAGTTCAAATTATTGATAAAGTGTTGCGCCTAGACGAATAGCTAAAACACTTGCTAATAAAGCAGACATTAAGGCAATATAAACTTGAAAATCAGTAATCATAATAATATTTTTTATATAAAGTTTTAATGTAAATTGATTCTAAGGAATTAGAGGATATTATTTTTTAGTAACACTCTAACAAATTAAATTTAGATTATAGTTGAAATATTTAATTTAAATTTAATTTGTTAATTTTTTTAAGTTACCAACTTGACTTAGTAACCCCCGGTAATAAACATTGATGAGCCATTTCACGTAAGACATGTCGTGATACACCAAAATCTCGATAGAAACCTCGAGGGCGACCTGTTTTCCAACAACGATTTCTAATACGAATCTTAGAGCTATTTCGAGGTAAACGTTGAATTTTTGAGTGGATCTCTAATTTTAAGTTAAAATCACTAGTACTATTATATTCTTCTAACAACGCTTTACGTGTTAATTCATACTTCTGATTTAATTTGATTCGTTTTTTTTCTCTTTCAATCATACTTTTTTTTGCCATAAACTTACCTAAATTTTCAAATATATTTTAAATTGGAATAAATATTAATAAGAAAGCTAAGAATAAAATTTAGTTTCTAAACTTTTTATATTTTACACCAATTGTATATTTATACACTTTATATAGCAATATTTAAAATTTAGAACTTAGTAATCCTAAATAACTAAAATACTAATATTTTAATTAGGTTAATTTTGATATATAATTTGATTTTTTATTTGGCAAAATTGTATA
>Ga0209668_10001214_pt1 | contig 10946 bp, 8 predicted proteins | sample FrelakmetPLP11PL_FD_187150 | JGI IMG/M metagenome (GOLD analysis project Ga0209668, IMG submission 187150) | Freshwater lake sediment microbial communities from the University of Notre Dame, USA, for methane emissions studies - PLP11 PL (SPAdes)... | ecosystem: Environmental > Aquatic >... | reverse complement strand
CGCAAGATAGATTCTCGCAAGAACCGCATAAATACTATCTTTCGTGAGTCTGCTGAAGCTCTTTATCGCTGATTCATATTGCGAATTTTTAAAATAAGTGATCCCTTCCTCAAAGATCTTCTTTTCATACGGTTTTTTAATATAACGCACGAAAATAACGGGGATATTCCTCTTTTTCAGCTCACTGGCTATTTGTGACATATTCTCATAATAATCCTCTCGGGAAACCCTGGGATACATTTCACTGATCTTGCCGTCTCGAGAAGAATAAGGGTAAATATATCTTTTTATCTTATTAAGACCGCGGAAGGTATGTAAGTATTTTACCAGATTATTCATAACAACTGCCCGCCTAAACCGCCAATCGCTATCCATGTCATATTTGCCCACCACACATTTTCTGTCATTACTGTTATAAGATACTATAACAAGCGAAGGCTTTAGATCGATCACAAGGGGCAAGAGTTTGCATCCCTGATACGAGGAATATCCTAGATCGGACATGTTGAGAATATCGACATCCGGAAAGCGGGCCTTCAGGTAGCCTATAAAACTTTTACGCGGAAGCACTCTAGAGCCAAGCAGCCAGGAGTCTCCCATTATGATTATTCTGGGCTTATTTTCTTTAAATACATACCCTTCTTCTACGAGGCCGTATTTAGTCGCTTGATAAGCTACTCCGTCGTATGTGCGCTCTAATTGCCCTACCGGCTTCCAGTTGGGTCCTGGGATAAGATAACCCCAATCCGCCTTCCAAAGACTATCCTGCTTTATCGTCGAAGCGATTCTCGCCATGCCTTCAATGCATAGAAGCATGGCAAATAACATAGCCAATACCCTTAGGATGCTTTTCATTTTTCTTTAAAATATTTCGCTATATACGGAGTTAGAAAATCCGCAAGTCTCTTATGCCCTTCTTCATTGAAATGAGCCCTATCTTTAAACAAGGTTTCATCTTCCAGCCGACCGGGGTCAAGAAATTCAACACCATATTGATCGGCAACTTTCTTCATAATATCATTGTACTCTTTATCTAAATATATTGGGGCGGTATAGCCAAAGATATCGTTATCATATGGTATTTTAAATGAGAGTTGTTTTGCCGCTTCCTCCTTCAGGCCCATCTTTTCATATACGCGCGCAAGATAGATTCTCGCAAGAACCCTATAAATGTAATCTTCCGTGAGGCTGTTGAAGTTTTTTATCGCTGATTCGTATTGCGAATTTTTAAAATAAGTGATCCCTTCCTCAAAGATCTTCTTTTTAGCCGGGTTTTTAATATAACGCAAGAAAATAACGGGTATACCCCTCTTCTTTAGCTCCCTGGCTATTTGTGACATATTCTCATAATAACCCTCCTTGGAAACCCTGGGATACAATTCACTGATTTTGACATCTTGAGTGGGATGAGGATAAATATTCTTTTTTATCTTATCGAGACCGTGTAAGACATATAAGTATCTATTCAAATTATGCATAACAACTACCCGTTTAAACCGCCAATCGCTATCCATGTCATCCTTGCTCGCTACGCACCTCCTGTCATTATTGCTATAACATACTATAACAAGTGAAGGCTTTAGATCGATCACAAGGGGCAAGAGCTTGCATCCCTGATACGAGGAATATCCATTATGAGCCATGCTGAGAATGTCGATATCCGGAAACCGGGCCTGTAGGTGAACCGCAAAACTTTTAAGCTGGTCCCGCTTAAAACTAACTAGCCAGGAGTCTCCCATTATGATTATTCTGGGCTTATTTTTTTTAAATACATCTCCTTCTTCTACAAGACCGTATTTAGTCGCACTATAAGCTATTCTATTGTATGGGCGTTCTAACTGCTCTGCTGGTTTCCGGTTGGAATCTTGGGTAAGATAATTCAGATCCGCTTCCCTAAGACTATCCTGTTTTATCGTCGAAGCTATCCTCGCCATGCCTTCAATACATAGAAGTACGGCAAATGATATAATTAATACCCTTAGGATGCTTTTCATTTGTCAATCTACCGACTACGCCTTAAAATTGCTGATATGTAAAATTTAACGGATTATGTTTAAACAGGTATAACACGGCAATTATTAAAAAAATAGTCAGTGTCAGGATAACCGCTATTATAAAATCCTTTTTCATATCCACCTCATTTTTTGTCTGTTTGGCCCGTCTCTTCAGTCATAAACCACGGTTTTTTTGCTGTCCCGGGTTTGATAGAATGCAGGTACAGCATCGGTAATTCCGGAAGAATTATTTTAAATTTCGGCTCATTATATGTAAAGAATATGTCATCTTTAAAATCCTCCGTAATCGCCTGTTTCTCCATCATCACGACAGAATAATATCTTTTTGCGTAATCTTCGGCAAGGGCCGGCGAAGAAGCCATTTTGGAGGCCTGAGCGATAAACTCTTCCTTAAGGCTAAAATTATTCCATTTTTGTAAAAACTCGTCTTTACCAACCCGTTCTATCGCTTCGGAATAATCCAGCCCGTGCTTTTCCCATGTTGAGCTCGAGAGGACAGAATTCAATCCTCTCTTAACCATCTCTGCTTTTATTGCCGAGAAATAGGCGCTCACGATGCGCTCGGGTATAAGATTGCATCTGGCATGGATATCGGCTAATATCAAAGTGATCTTGGCCAATGGGGTATCAAAAAATTGATTAATAAAATCCGCTATCATTCTTAACCTGTCCAGGGCCTTTATATCATGGCTTATGGCCGCACCCCTGTGCCCGGCTCCCCAGTAGCCGACAATATAAAAATTCCTGTTATTTATGATGGCATTTTGTATTATGTCAAAAATTTTCTCATTATCTGCCGAGTGCGCCCTGCTGATTTTATAGGTATTCAATCTAGCCGTGATCTCTTTGGTCTTTTTCCCCGTTATAATATCCGACAGTTCTCCTGCCCTCGCTTTACCCATATTGTTTTTAGGAAGCTTGTTCAAAAAGAAGAATCTATCGGGGCATTTATAAGAAGACGTTTTCGAAAGCACATATTCTCTCAGATCCCTCTCAAGATTTTCTTTTTTTTCTTTTATAACACATGCGGAAACCATCTGCGTCTCCTTAAAATCGTCTTCGATTCCTATCGTATAACATTCTGAGACGCTGCCGTGTTTCATCAATAGCTGATCTATCTCTTCCGGAAATATCAATATACCTTTTCTTTTGATAATATTTTTTAACCGGCCTGCTATTACCAGATGGCCATCGGGATCAAAATATCCCAAGTCGCCTGTTTTAAACCACCCGTCCGCCATCTGCTGGCTGGTAAGCCCGGGATTATTGCTGTATTCTTTCATAACAATATCGCCCTTGATCAGCACTTCTCCTATATTTGCGCTTTGCCAATCCTGGCCTTTAGCTTTTGACAGGTCTATTTTGACGTCGCAATTTACAGGTATGCCTGCCGTATTATATTTTTTTCTATCATCCGGAGGGGTCATTGTAGCCCATGCGGTCGTCTCTGTAAGCCCATACCCCTGATAACAAGGTATCTTAAGCTTCTCCTCAAAAGATCTCCAGATCGACTCCGGCAAGAAAGCCGTTCCCACCAATGCAAAGCTTACCGAACCTATGCTGGCATCCGGCCCGTGCGGGAATAACGCCAGTAATGTTTTCATTATGGAAGGCGTTATGCTTAAAGTGTTTATCTTATGATCTTCGACGATCTTCCAGAAAAACTTAGCGATGGTGACCCCGAATAAATCTGTCAAGAATATCCGCGAACCTCCGGCAATGCAGGCAAAGCCTGTAATCATCGGTGCATTTATATGGTAGAACGGGAGCACGCAAAGAAATCTTTGCCCCGGCTTATATCCATAAACTGATACAAACGTCTCAGCCATGCTTTTTAAATTTTTATGGGTAAGGACGACGCCCTTACAATTTCCGGAAGTACCTGAAGTATAAATTATAAGGGCCGGCTCATCGCTATTGCATTCTACGGCGTGCAATTTATATTCTTTGCCATCTGACTTCCCGGGAAACGTCGATTCCAGGCCGCTAAATTTCTGAGAAACCTCGGGACTAAAGGCCTGTATATGCCCCGTTTCGATTTTTTCTGCAGTATCATAAAATATAGCTTTAGGCCGGGAATCGCTGATTATTGCTTTTGCTTCAGAATCGTGCAGTTCGGGATTCATCGGCACTAATACGGCGCCTTGTGCAGCGCATGCAAAAAACAGGGGATAGAATAAGTGGCTATTCGTTGTCACAAAAATCACCCTGTCTCCCCTTACTATACCCTTACCCGCCAAAATATTCTGAAAGTATGCCGCCGAATCTGCTAAATTCTGATATGTGAAATCCTTGTTGGATCTTGTGTCAGTTAAAAAAATATTGGAGAAGTTTTTCTGCGTTGATTTCAAAAACAATTCAGCCAGCAGATTCATAGGCTCTTTATCCTCTTTAGTGAATTATTACAGACCGCTTAGGGCTGCGATGATATTTTTTTGTATTTCGGACGTGCCTGAATAAATAGTGCTGGCCAAAGCGTCGCGCATCTCCCTTTCCAGCTCGTATTCAACCATATAACCGTATCCACCAAAAATTTGAATCATATCACGGCATGATTTGACGCAGTTTTCGCTTATATACAGCTTTGCCATAGATGCTTCCATCTGCGCGGATTTCGAATGCATTTTGAGCCACGCCGCTTTCTGAATAAGCAGACGCGAGATTTCGACACGCAATTTCATATCCGCGATCTTGTGCATTATGGCCTGATACTTGTTTATCGTGTTATTCCCGGATTTTCTGATGGCTGTATATTTCACAGCTTGAGCCAGAAGCCTATCCATTATGCCGACGCAACTTGCCAGGATGAATATCCTTTCCCATTCCATGCTGTCGCCGAATACCACAAGGCCGTTACCTTCGTCTCCTAGCAAACTTTCTTTGCGGATCTTGCAATTGTCAAAAAACACTTCTGACATGGGGCTTGTTCGCAAGCCCATCTTTTCGATAGGCTTACCTACTGTTAAACCCGGGGTTCCTTTTTCTACAATGAAACAAGAAAGCCCTGATAGCTTTTTTGAGGTATCGGTCTTCGCATATATCAGGAATACATCCGCAACTGGTGCATTCGTAATAAAGGTTTTGCTGCCTTTCAAAATATAAAATCCATCGCTTTTAACTGCGCATGTCTTGATACCGAATATGTCCGACCCTCCCTCTGCCTCGGTCATCGCAGTCGCTCCGATAAGGCTACCGTCGCAAAGCCCGGGTAAATACTTTTCCTTTTGTTCTTCGGTACCAAAATGAAGCAAGGGTATCTCGCAGCCTAAAATGTGAGAGTTGACTGAAAAAATAAGCCCGTTATCTTTACAGCCGAATCCAATACCCTCCAAAATAACGATTGCGTCGAGAGTGCTTAACTCCATGCCGCCGTATTTTTTTGGCATCATCATTCCCTGTAAGCCGAAATCTGCGCAAGCCTTCCAGCCCTCATAGGAGAACTCGCCTTTTCTGTCTCTTTCGGCTATGCCTTCGTTAAGTTTCTTTTCGGCCAGTTCTATGGCGGCTTTTTTCAATCCCTGTTGGTTGGTATCTAATGAAAAATCCATTCCTCGTCCCCTCCTTGATATTGAAAGACTTACGTCGTGCCCTTTTTCGATAATATCGTATTCACTATGGAGTTTACGGTATTAAGCTTTTCTATGACGATCTCGCTCATATTGAAGGAAATGTTGAAAGTCTTTTCGATAAATGAGAGTAATTTTATGAATCCTAAGGAGTCTATTATGCCGGACTCGAAAAGCAACTCCTCGTCCTTTAGCTCGCCTTTGCCAAACATAAAATCCTGGATTATAAATTCTTTTACCTTCTTTTTTACTTCATCGATATTTTCTGCCATGTATGTCTCTCTTTATTTTTACTATAAACGCGGACTACAACAATCTCCGTAACAACATATTTATCTCATGCAGATTTAAGCTGAAGATGATAAATCCGAAGCTGACAAAATTAAACGTCACAAAAACCGAGAGCGGATCCAGATAAGGCCTGGCAAATAAATTCCGTATGAAAAGATGCTTTCTTTTTACCTCTTGGAATAGATACCAGGCGATCAGGCCAGTCCCGTGATAAATCCCTAAAAGCAAAAAATTTATGTTCCCTTTATGCCACAGCATAAATACCATCATGGAGCAAAAGATGCCCAGATAAATCTTAAAATTTGAGGCCTTGTATCCGAAGATGGGAAAGAAAAAATAATCCCTTATCCAGCTATATACCGAAATATGCCAGCTCCGCCAAAAAAGGGCGATATTTTTCTTTAGGAACGGCCTGTCGAAGTTCTCCATTATCGTATATCCGAATAACCGAGATATCCCTATGGCCATATCCGTGTAGCCGGCAAAGTCCAGATATACCTGTATCGCCAGCCCGTAAATGGACGCTATTAGAACCGGCCGCGAATTGGCTTGCGGCGCGTATAGAATGGGCATTATAACTTTTGCCAAACTATCCGATATCAGGAACTTCTTTATGATCCCGCTGGCTATCCGGAATAGCCCGTAGTTAAAATCTGTTATGACGAAATCTTTGCCTTGCGCAGTTTGAGAATAAACCCTCGGAAATCTGTCGACGGGCCCGGCTAAAAAAGTCGGGAAAAATAATACATACATCGCGAAGTCCACGAACGAGCTCTCCGGTATGTTCCCCCTATAGCTCTCGACTACATAATGTATAAGCCTGAATATTATATACGATAACCCTAAGGGCAAAACGATGCTGTAGATCCCCGCAGCTTGGGCCGGGGGAAATTTGACACCGAACATGGAGAGCAGATTGATAAAAATGTCGTGATATTTGAAAAGGCAAAGATTGGCTACGAGCCAGACGACCGTTGCCGAAAGGACCCAGCCCTTGTTTGCGGCTTTTTTACCGATATACGTCTTAGCGCCGTATACAAAAGCTACATTCGCCAGAAAATAAAGCAAATATTCTAAATTTAATGCTGCTATAAAAATAATGCTGCAACCAAGTAGAAAAAGGCTCCTAAACCTCTTTGGGATGATTATCCAGTAAAGAGAGACGCTTATATATAAAAATAACAGGAATATCAAGATCCGACCCATTGACATTTTTGATTTTCCGGCTTTAAATAGGCGGTTTTTTAGCGCCCGCCCTTTACATTACATGAAAGTATATGATATAGAAATATTAAATGCTAATAGTAATATAACAAAGAAGCGTGGTAAAGCAAAGATAAAAATGAGCGCGAAACGCGGGAAAATGATGCAGTATTGATATTCGGGATGTCCGTATGGCCCGGAGAGCTGCGATTCAATTTCGCCTTAAAAAACATTTCTGATAAATATATCGTGCGCATAAGTAGTGGCCCAGCATATTCATGTGCCAATCATTCGGCGAAATTTTGATCTTCTCATATGATATGCCTTTTTCCCGGAGATAATCATTAAAATCGCAAACAAAAATTCCAAGGCCTTTATTGATCGTAAGTGCGCTATCATCAAAAAAGCCACACGAGATAAACCGAATATCTCTCTCACCCAGTATTGTCTGGATATAGCTAATATGTTTTTTGTAGTTATCATAGCCAAGCATGTACCAATATCGTTGAGGGACATCGCCCTTAGCAAGCGGAGGATCCATGACGGTTGGCATAACGCCGTTATCACGCATCGTTTCCCCAATACCAGGGTGCTCGTTAAGGAATAAGTCAGTCTCTTCGAGGCCCGGGCGCTTGCATATTATCTTCTCTTCGTAAAACATACCGAGTGCGTGATTTTTTACCCACCTCCAAAAGGGTAAAAGTTTGGTTTTTATTAAGCGCGAGCGCTTGCTCATCAGATAAAAAAACTCATCTATCTTCCGTAAAATAAAATGTGCGGCGTATGACTTTACATATAAATAATTCCAGAGTGAGACTGAGGGCTTAAAATAATTGCACATATTAACATCGTTACCGCAATAAAACAAAATAACAGCATCAGGAGCAAAACGGAGCACTTTTTCTTTAATCAGCTCCATCTCCTGAGCGGTATTATACCCTGGCACGGAGAAATTGAGGACTTCGCACTGCATGCCATCTCTATTCAGAAACCCCTCCAGCACCTTTGGGAAGCTATGTTCGAGCTTAACCTTCCATCCGAAAGACATGGAGTCGCCTATAATAGCTATCCTATAAACATGCGGAGGCTTTGTAACCGAAAAATATCTATCATTCATTCCCTGAGGACTGATTTTAGCAGCTACTGATCTTATCAAGAAACCGGGTTCAAGCTCATATACAAGCTCATCCTTGGAAGAAGGCCTATAGCCATCGCTATATAGAAAAGGGCTTAATCTTAGTACTCCTTCAAAAAAAATGAAGCATAAGATAAGCGCAACTAATGCGATAAATATGTTTCTCGCCATAGTTATTGCTTCTTTCTGTCGCTCAATGTTAATTTCCGGTGATGTTCCCACACATCCCAATACGGACAGCCCGGCCCTATTTTGATCCCCGCCCAGTGCAGATACTTTAGCGGCTTATTTATATTAGGATCGATGAGGACATTCCCTTCCCGCTTAAAATGAGGCATGCCTGCCCAGCATCCCGGGCCCTTTTCTCCGGTGTCTCTTACTAGATTAAACCGCCTCCCTATCTTCTTTAATACCAAATAGTTAAATATCGGCATATCAGAGACATCCTGGGAAAGATCAAAGTATTCCAGGTGCCGCGCGCACTCTTCAAAAGTCTCGAATAAAGTCTTTTCGGTTATCATCCCTTTTTTTGAGCCCCAAAAACCGGCGTTAAAAACGCCCTGAAGCTCATTCTCGCCGAATATATCCCTGATCTTATCGGTAAAAAGATATTTATTCCCGAGTTTATATTGATAATCGGCGGCGATAAAATCATGATCGGCTAACCACTTGAGATTATCGATTACTTTTTCAAATACTACGATATCAGTGTCCAGGTATAGGAATTCGTCAAACGGGCCAAACCACGACGCCTGTTTGCGGAATTGATTTACGCGCGGGAAAAGCTTGCTGCCAAAAATAGACTCTACCCTCTTCTGAATATTCTCAACAAGCTCCAAATCCTCAAATAATCCTACATTGAACGTAGACTTAACGATATTCGATAACTTTTTATATCTGCCATCATAAGGGATCATTATAACCGGTGAAACGGTGTCAAATAAACGGATACTATTCAACAGGGCAATCGCATTATCTATCGCCGCGTCATTCGCCATTATGTATATTCCGCGTTTCATCGGCATAGCTCCACAGGGGATATCTTTCATAAGCAATCCTTCCTGACTAACTCTTTCTCAAACTGTGCCTGAATTTTATCCGGGGAAAATTCGTCACGCGCCACTCTTCTTACTTCTTCTGCGATTCTTCCCCAGTTTTCTCTATCCATAAGCTGTTTTAACAAACCGGATAATTTTTCTTTATCTTGAGGCTCAAGATAGGTAGGCCACTTATGCCTTTTTGCCCAGCTGGAAAGTGCTGTCCCGGAAGCAGCTATAATAATTATAGGAACGCCTAGATGCATAAATTCAACCAGGCGGCTGGGAAAGCTGAGCTCTGCACCGGGAGCATTAGGCTCAATGGAACCGCAAACCAGCATAACCGATACTCTTTCTTTTAAGAGTTTTATCACTCCGCTACTCTCCGTGAATGGCTCATGATATTCAATGTCTTCTATACCCGGAAGGCGTTCTTTTATCAGATCATTTTTTTTGGTAATAATAAACAACCTGCCGTTTGCATCTTTCAAAACGGCCGCTAAATCTTTAAAATGCTCTATTTGCGGCGAATGGAAGGAGCCGGTAAAACCGATAACCGGGCTTGTCTTAAAATCATCTCTCCATTCAACAAAGCCTTCGGGGCCGCTTTCCGATATAGGATAAAGAACTTTTACTTTTTCCGGGTTGCTGACTTTATAGAATTTTGCCAACTCCTCTGATACGGCCCATACTCTTGAAGCGTGATTTAGTATCTTGATCGCCCATTTCTCAGTCATAAACAATTTATCAACTTCCGCTTTTGTCCACACCTGCCAGCGGTCGTGGATGACAACATTTAAAGGAATTTTCAAAGCCTTTGAAAGATAAAAAGCCCATATGGAATTTTTACCTAATTGATTTAATATGGCTGATGGCTTATCATCCTTGAATACATCTACACATTTATTTATGAGCGGTTTCATCCTTAAATTAGTCAAGAACGATAATCTCGCTCCGCGGACAGGATGGCGCAAGGCCGGTTCAGGCAAACTGATTATCTGCCAGTCTTTTGGCATACGGTGTTCGGCTTTAGGCTCTTGTTTAAAAGAAGCGATGGATATCTTCCACCCTTCCAGACGCTTCAGGTGGCGATAAAATATTACCGATGAACCAAACCCTGGCGTCGGCAGTGTCGTACTTATATAAAGAATGCTCTTTTTCATTATATTCCTATGTACTATACCTTTTTCCCTAGGCCAGCAAGTTCCAATATCCTCTCCATCCTCTTCTCCCACGTAAAATGTTTTGCTAATTCAATATTTTCTGCATAGCCTTCCTGCTTCCTCGGGTATTTCTTAAGAACGGACCGAATGCATGGAATAAACTCATCAAGGCTACCCGGTTTGCAAATTTCTAATGCCAAATTTTTATTTTTAAACTCCTCTAAAAACGGCAGGTCAGTTGCGGCTATAGGGGTTCCGGAAGCAAGATACTGGAAGAATTTGACCGGATCGGTATGGTCCCCGTACCTATACATGTGCGGATGCAGCATTATATCCGCTGCCTGAAAAAGGCCCTCCAACCGGCTTCGCGGTTCTATCCAGCCCAAAAAACTGATATTCCCGATATCTTGAGCAATTTTCCTGTAGCCCTCGATCTGCTCAAGCGTGCCTCCGGTCAAAACAAACTTTATCTGCGGCATCTGTTTCGCGCATCCAATAATAATACCTATTCCTTTAAACGGAAATAATGACCCGGA
>Ga0209668_10001213_pt1 | contig 10947 bp, 9 predicted proteins | sample FrelakmetPLP11PL_FD_187150 | JGI IMG/M metagenome (GOLD analysis project Ga0209668, IMG submission 187150) | Freshwater lake sediment microbial communities from the University of Notre Dame, USA, for methane emissions studies - PLP11 PL (SPAdes)... | ecosystem: Environmental > Aquatic >... | reverse complement strand
TTTCTGGCCGGTTACGGTTTCTTGTACCGGGACATCATTGTTTTCAAATGTCCATGTCCGTGATATGATAACTCCACCTGATGAGAGATCTGTAAATTCAACATGTAACGGTGCATTACCCGAGGTAATGTTCGCTGAAAAATCAACCACCGGTGCGGAAGAGGCGGGGTTTACTATAACATAGTTGGATTTTGTAATGGAATTTCCACCATACCCGTTTCCGGCAGTCAGCGAGACGGTATACGTGCCGGGGGACTGGTAGGTATGGACAGGATTTTTATCATTTGATGAGACTCCATCACCAAAGTTCCATGTCCACGATCTCGGTATATTTGTCGACTTGTCAGTAAATATCACTGAAAGGGGTGCATAGCCCTGCACCGGTTCGCCGGAAAAATCTGCAGCCGGGGGGTAGTAACCATTTGGTAGAGTCCCGGGATCATCATCGTAGGGATTTGTATCAACTCCACACCCAGCAAAGGCACCTGATACCATTGCCAGGCAAATAATGAAGAAAACAAGTGCGAAATATTGTATCCCGGTCATAACTCGCATGTATCTAACCATTGGAAAATTATGGTATAATAAACCTTTTCCCCTTATTTTAAGAAAAAACTCACACCCCAGGATGAAATTCAAAAGTATGGGTATGAGTGCTGTCCCGATTATATAAATGCGTTATAGAAACTGGGTGAATGGAACTGAATTTTCAAATACTTTTCAGAATTCGCTCAATTTTAGGTTTCGTCTCAGGAATATTCCTGACTGCGTTCTGGTAAATTATCTCCCTGTCTACTCCAAAATAATGGTGAATTACAATATTACGGAGGCCAATCATTGATTTCCATGGAACACCAGGGTCCTTGTTGTGCAGATCATCCGGAAGGCAGGCTGCAGCCTCTCCGATTTTTTCTAAGTTCCTCTCAATCGCATCGATAAGTTTTTCATCTTGAATAAAATTGGCATAGGATTGTTCCTTCATGTACCGTTCAATTTTATTCATTGACTCCACGATCTTCTCGAGATACAGACGAGACGATCGTGTATCACGCATATTGGACCTCTTCAAGAATCCGACTCCGGATACTGGGGTGAAGAGACTGCTTTGTCACAAGATCGACTTTTAATTCCAGGAGACTTTCAAGATACTCGTTTAATTCAACAATTTCCCATCCGATAGGACGCGAAAATTCGACGAGGATATCCAGATCACTTTTAGGACTGGCTTCATCCCTTATATAAGATCCAAATATTCCCATCTCCCTGATCCCAAAATGTTCTTTAAGGTACGGCATCGCTTTGCGAAGAATTGCTGTAATTTCATTATGCCGTTTCATATCAAAATCTCTAGTTGATCATGAATCTCCAGTAATATAATCTATTCTCATGACATTTCAGTTCATTTGTGAACACCAGAGGAAAAATTCTATCAGGATATTACATCTGTTTCCCAGGGTCAATGCCGTAATAATTCAAATGATATACGTATCAGGTAAAAGGAAATCATATATGGACCTCTACAAACTGATTAGGGCAAAACAGGATAAGATTTTCTTACTTGCAGCCCGGTTTGGAATAATAGGTATCAACATTTTTTAGTTCCGATGCCCTGCGATAAACCCACGTGGGAAGTGATATCGATTTCCTTGTCAGGTTTCCTACCCGTAATTTTCTTCTTTCTCATGCCTCATTCCAGCGGGAACCGGTAAGCTTCCCGGCTGTGATGTAAATGATGCATCGGTTCTTGGGCTTACAGAAAAAATCCACCATTCCGTGATTCAGGAAGCTGTACCATTATGATAAGTGATCATGACCGGCCCCTTGATATCAACGATTCTGTCCGGCATATCATGGAGAAACAGCCTTCAACGAAAGAACCACAATTTCCCTATTGTTTAGGTTTCTACCATAATTATACCGGAATATAACAAGTGAGGGGTCATGTGGCCCAATTCTAAGGGTAGAATAATCCCGGAGAACCGGTATAAATGGAAGCGGTTGTAACACGATTCGACCGGAGATGCAGTTCATAGTCCCCATCTACATCAAATTTATTAATAATCATACAATTACCACACATTGATAATTTTAGCCCCAAATATCGGTTAAATTCATGAGTTGGTATCCAATTCCCCCGTTATCCTGTCGATTTGAGTAATAAGCTGTTAATGACCAGTTTTGGCAAAACAAACTGATATTCAGCCTTTTAGGAAGACGTATTCCGGGAGGAAATTTGACCGCCATACTAAAACCAGGCAAATATTAAAAGATAGCCATATTTTAAGTATATAGGCCTTGATAATCGCTCCGATTGGGAACAATGTAAAATCTGTCCCGGGGATATATCACAACACTTTATAGCTCCCGGCACCCTATGACAATTTAATGATCCTCGAGCAGGAGAAGATAGCGAGAATCAAGAACCTCCTCAAGTTCAAGCCAAAGGGCCTGAGTATCTCGGATATCTCTCATAGCCTGAAGATGAACCGGAACTCGGTCGCGAAATACCTCGACCTCCTCCTTGTTTCCGGACAGGTCGAAATGCGGAGCTACGGCACTGCAAAAATTTATTTCCTCTCGCACAGGGTGCCCCTCTCAGCGATGCTCTCCTTCTCATCAGACCTGGTAATCATTGTCGATTCAGACATCAGGATCATTCAGGTCAACGAAAATTTCCTCGATGCCTTTAACATGACACGGGAGGTCCTTATCGGAACACCGCTCCATGATGTCCCGCTCCCGTTTATCAGGGAGCTGCCGTTTGATGATGCGGTAAAGGAGTCACCCGAGAAAAAGGAGGTTTCGATAAATATCCGCTATGAAAAACCTGCGACGAACGATAGTCCCGCGAAGGAAATGTTCTACCGGGTGAAACTTGTCCCTACTGTTTTTGAAGAGGGTGCCCGTGGCATCACCATCATCCTTGAAAACGTGACGGAAACAAAGGCATACGAGCACCAGCTCGAGATTTCCGAAACCCGGTACAGGAATATAGTCGAAGACCAGACCGAGTTCATCTCTCGGTTCCTCCCGGATGGAACACACCTTTTCGTAAATGAAGCGTATTTACGCTACTTTGGTAAAACCCGTGAGGATATTCTGAATTACGTGTTCATCCCGGAAGTCCCCCCTGAAGACCGCCCGCTTGTCAGGGCCCATTTTGCTTCATTAACCCCTCAGCACCCCGTACATAGTATCAATCACCGCATAATCATGCCTGATGGCACTATCCGCTGGCAGCGGTGGAGTGACCGGGCTATTTTTGATGAGCAGGGCAAAGTCGTAGAATACCAGTCAGTAGGCCGCGACATTACCGACATGATACTGGCCGAGGAAAAGGCATTCGAATATATCAAAGGTCTTGAAACACTCTCCAGGAGGATCACCGAGTTAGTCGATATTGTCGGAAGAGAAGATATTTTCAGGCGGATAGGAGAAGGTGCACTGGAACTTGTCCCCGGCTCGGTAGTCGTCGTACATTCGTATGAAGAATCCACGGGGCAGTTTATTGCACGGGAGGTACTCGATGACAGGGCGAGAAAACAGATTGCGGCCATGGTGGGGCGAGATCCTGTCGGGATGAACTACCCGATATCTGCCCGCCCAAGGGCTAAACTGCTCTCCGGGAAGCTGGTAAAGGTCGATTTATCGCTCTACGAGGCGGTTAACCATTCGTTCCCTGCAAAAATATGCAGCCAACTTGAAGAAAAGTTCAATCTTTCCGGAATTTACGTGATCGGCCTTGCCAGGAAAGAAAACCTTCTTGGCCGGGTTTCTCTCCTGATGACAGGAGGAGCTATACCACCTCGCACTGATATTTTTGAAACCTATATCCGGGAATCATCAATTGCGCTCCAGAAACAGCTGGCAGAAGAAGCTCTCCGGGATAACGAGGAACAATTCAGAAAAATCGTCGATTATTCTCCCTTCCCTATTAGTATTGTTGAAAGTTCAGGCGTAATCACCTACATTAACAAGCGGTTTACCGAGGTATTTGGATATACGAAGGATGAAGTTCCGTCTATCAGGGACTGGCAGTCCCTTGCCTACCCGGATGAGATAGTCCGTGAAGAGATGGAGGCAACCCGTTTACGCTGGTTGTATTCATCGGCCATAGGCGAAGTAACTCAAATCCGGGCAACGGTCAAATCTAAAGAGGGATTGTACCGGGAGATCGAGATCAGGGCAGTTTCAATGTCAGGTGCAAGGCAGTTCATCACCTATGAAGACATTACAGACCGCCTGGACGTGGAAAAAATCAGGGCAATCCATAAGTCCATCGTTGAATCTTCAGAAGATGCAATTATCGGAAAGTCTCCGGACGGAACAATTATATCCTGGAACAAGGGAGCAGAAGAGATGTTCGGGTATACGGCTGCGGAAGTTACCGGGAAACCTGTCTCACTGCTAATCCCGCCTGAAAACCAGCAACATTTCATCCAGGTACTTGGCAAGATACGGCATGGGGAACATATAGAAAGTCATGAGGAAGTCTGGAGGAAAAAGGATGGAACCACTATCGATATCGCTCTTACCCTTTCACCTATACGAGATGATGAAGGGAATATTATCGGGGTATCCAGTATCTCGAGAGATATCACCCGGCAGAAACAGAATGAGAGAGAACTCCTCATAAAGGGATATGCAATAGAATCCTCTGTAAACGGCATTGTTATTGCAGGAATGGATGGTAAGGTCACCTATGCAAACCGTTCGTTAATGCGGATGTTTGGGTACACATCGCTTGAAGAAGTCATCGATCATCCCATTGAACATTTTGCACACGATGACCCCCTTGAACTGAATATTGTTGAGGAAGTCAAAAGGACAGTAAAAAAGAAAGGAAGCTGGATTGGGGAAGTTCATCCAAAGAGGGGGGACGGGTCCAGGCTCGATGCGCAACTTTCAGCGAGCATGGTCAGGGATATATCCGGAAATCCGATCTGCATGATGGCCATGTTTGCGGATATTTCCACGCGTGTACGGGCGGAGCATGAACTCTTTTTAAAGGAGAACGCGATCGCTGCAGCGATGAATGCTATCGCAATCCTTGACCTTGCCGGTAATGTAATTTACGCGAACCGGGCATTTATTGATATCCTTGGTTACCATTCCCTTGATGAAGTGATTTACCACCCGATTGAACATTTCACCCACGGTGACGCTTCAATACTTGCCGATCTCCAGAACATAAAGGCACAGAGTTATGCAAATGAAGGTTGGAACGGAGAGGTGCAGTTAAAAGACCGGGAAGGGAATACTACGTATGCCGAACTGACTGTTCGCCGTATTGCCGGCGCTTCAGATAAAACCCTCTATACAATCCTCTCCTTTGTAAACATAACTGAACTCAAAGAGCTTCGGAATAAGTTAAATGCGACAGACCGCGAGCTTTCCGATATAATCGAGTTCCTCCCTGACCCGACATTCGTAATCGATCAATCGCATAATGTAATTGCATGGAACCGGGCGATTGAAGATATTACCGGGGTTAAAAGGGAAATGATCATCGGAACTAACCGGTATGCAGAAGTGTTGCACCAGGAAACAGGAATGGAGTTACTCCTCATAGACCTCCTCGACCTGCCAATGGATGAAATAAGTAAAAAATATCCAGATATAGCAATACTGGGAACGAACCTGATCCACGAATCAGGGCTCACCACAAAAGATGGTTTACGGCAGACAAGGTATCTTGAAAAAGCATCGCCGTTACTTGATAAGGAGGGCGTACGTAATGGCGCTATTATGACTATCCGCGACATTACTGCACTAAAAATGTTTGAAGAGTCACTCCATAAGGCCCATGGAGTATCAGGTGATATCGCAAAGGCGCAGGTGGACGAGATGGCGCTCATCCAGGATAACCTTAAATTAGAAAATGAACAGCTTAAATTAGCTAATGCCGACCAGGCATTCTTTATTAATGCGATGAACGCGTCGACAGACCTTGTTATCATGCTTGACAATTCCTGTAAAATACGAAAATTAAATCATGCTATGGCTTCACTAATCGTGAATAACGGGGATTTGGATTCGGTTGGCAGGCATATCAGCAGCATTATCGCTCCTGAGTACCGGAAAATTGTGCTTGATTTTATAGCAGATACCGAAAAAGAAAGCAATTCTTTCCTGCGGTACTCATTAATCACCAGTGAAGGCAGGGTCACTGTTGAAACATCGGTATCTGAAATAAAGGAACCGGATGGTGAAAAATCCGGTTACGTGCTTGTACAGCGGGTGCAGGACCGGGCTAAAAAGGTGAAATAACAACAGGGAATGGATATTATCCATCGTGCAGACAATTCTCTGATACCATTGTTGAATTACGAATGTTAAGGATCCCACATAAACTTCTATCCCTGCTCTTTTCCACTCGTGTATCACACGATCCATGAATCTTCTTCCTGATTCGAATAACCTTCCTCGCATTATACCCGGTAAGAAGGAAGTCAAGGAAAAAATGTTACTTACCGGATAATTTTCCTGACTCGAGGGGAAAGCCTCCGGGAAAATTTCAGAACGTGGACATTGAATGATTTTCATGTGCAGGATTCACAAATGTACTCTGGTTAAAATTCCGGGTCATTAATGCAACGATAACAGCCAGGATAGAACTTATGCAGCTGGAAAGCGAGCTTTATTTTTTTAGGAACTACAGTAATAAACTATTAATAAAAGAGAGGATGCCGTAAGCAGTCAACAGGGCCCGTATTAGCGGTTCAGCTTTATCAGGGCTTCTTCAGCTGCGATTTTTACATATCCGTTGTCCTGATCGCACGTGGCATTTAATGCACCGCAGGCCTTTGGATCCCCCAGTTTCCCAAGAGCTTCCGCAGTAACAAATCTTACATCCTGGTCGTGGTCCTGTAATGAGCCGATAAGGTGGTCAACACAACACTGGTCACCGATGTTCCCCAGAGCATCAGCTGCCGCGTAACGGACCCATTTATCTTCATCTTTCAGTGCAAGTACAAGGTACTCGACTGCCGACTTACCCATTTTTTCCAGGGCGACCACAGACTGCCACCGTTCTGGTCTGGCTTTATCGTTGATTTCCTCTATATATTTTTGCATGGACGTTCCCCCCATTCCCTCCGTATTGAGGGCATATACCTTATGAAAGATTTGGTATTATGAATATTTGCCAATAATGTATGCCGTGCAGATATTCTCAAAAGATAACAGATCCGCATGATCAGATCGGTCTGACTAATGGTTCTTAGACTTACAGTACCCGGGTAGTTATTCAGCCAGACCTGGGGCAATTATTGGGGCGGTCCCTCTAAACTTTTTAATTATTACTAATGCAGGATCAGGGACCATAATTGGTGTATTTACATGTTGAAGTGAACAGGGAAAAAAATGTAATACTATAATTAATATTAATTTACTTCTACACTCGATATATTAATTAATAATAATTATTTATATCATAAATTAATTATTAATAATAAACAATTCAATTCATAAAATTAATTATTATTTAATTATATTTTATAATTATATTTTTCACATTAGGTCTGTATAAAAGTTAATCTATACGTTGTGGTTATCATGGAATTAATCTTGTTAATATACTGGATGATGACTATTCACCATGATTATTACTTCTTCCCGTTACCTGTGGACGGAGTGGCCGGTCATATAGATCACACTTCTTTTTATCGCTTTCAGGCGTACCAGTGTGCATGGATGTTGAGGAGTTCGTCCGGCGCCAGATGGACGAATGTGCCTGCAATGACGATATTATACAAAAACTTGCCAGTCACATTCAGAGGATCAAAGATGTCCCATCCGCTTATGCGGATTCATTCGCACGTGCAGTGATCACCGAGGTAGAAAATACCCGGGGGCTTAGCGGGGATTTTTTTACATTTGGACGTTCCGGTGTAAAAATGGGTGATTTTGGTGTAGGGTCAAGGGGCACGGGTGATTTCTTTGCGCACCGGCAGATAGCCAGGATTATCGGGCGAACGAGTGCATCAGTCGGTGTAGATGAAATGGACGATGCCGGAGCAGTGCTCCTGGATAAATGGGGGAAAAGGGAAAAAAATATTGACCTGCTGAAAACCGGGGAGATTGAGGGACCGGAGCATCGGGGACCGTATATAATCTGCACGGTAGATGGGATGCACTCCAGACTGTCTGATTTTCCGTTCCTTGCAGGTTTTCACGTGACCCGTGCAACTCTCAGGGACGTGTATGTGATGGGGGCACACCCGGTCATGCTGTTCTCTGACATCCATGTGGCAGACGACGGGGACGTTGCAAAAATTTTTGACTATACTGCCGGAATAACAGCGGTAGGCGAGGTGATGAATGTACCCCTGGTAACCGGGTCAACGCTCCGTATTGGTGGGGATATGGTGCTTGGAAGCCGCATGACCGGATGTGTCGGGGCTGTAGGTGTCGCCCGGCACCTCACTGCAAGGAAAGAGACAAGACCGGGGGACGTTATCCTGATGACCGAGGGGGCTGGTGGCGGGACAATTGCAACAGCAGCCCTCTATTCAGGCTTCCCGGACGTTGTCGATGCAACGATTAACCTGAATTTCCTCCTTGCATCAGAAGCCCTGCTTGCAAGCGATGCCCTTACCACTATCCATTCCATGACAGACGTTACCAACGGGGGTCTCCGCGGGGATGTGTACGAGATGGCGGAGACTGCAGGGTGCAGGATTGTAATCGAAGAGGACAAGGTCGGGTCCCTCGTGCAGCCCGATGTCGCCAAAATGCTTCTTGAACTCTCGATCGACTATCTCGGCGTCTCTCTCGATGCATTGCTGATCACGGCGCCCCGGTCTGCGGTGCCGGCAATTACAAACGTCATCGAGGAAACAGGTGTTGCCATCAGTGAGATCGGAAGGGTCGAGGCGGGTAAGCCGGCATCAGTCCTGGTTGTTGATGGCCGGGAGCAGGACTTCACACCCCGGTTCCGGGAAGCCGCCTATACGCCCCTGAAAAAAGTTGTGGAGTCACAACGGTCCGATTTTGAAGAGATGAAAGTAAAAGTCCGGTGTGCCGCAGATGCAGCAATTGATAAAAAGAAGCGCATTATTGAACGGATAAGGCCCAAATCCCCGTAAACATCATTATTTTAGAAGATCAGTTCCCGTCGTCAAACGGTTTTATACCGCTTGCACAGATATTGTAGGCAAGATACGGTATATTCCGTTCAACAAAAGGTTCAATTATTTTTGCAATATCATAAATCGGGCGTGCAAGGTTATAGTGTGCAAATGAGCACCGCTTTACCTGCACATCGATCAAGCCTGCATCACAAAAGAGTTGTTCCATCTCTTCTACTGAGTAGTAACGCTCTCCGAATGCGCCGAAACAGGCCTTTTTCAGGTTCATCGCCTCGCTGATATGGTATATTGCCGGAAGCCCGCGTGTGAACAGGTTCCTTCCAAGTGTACAGACAGCGATTGAACCCCCGGGCCTGAGCACACGAAAGGTCTCGTTTAGGGTCTTGTCCGGGTGCTTCAGGTAGGAAAAGGCAAGCAGGCTCGAAACCGCATCAAACGAACTGTCGCGGAAGGGGAGTACTTCGGCAGTCCCGATGGTAAAATCGCTTGAGCCACACCTGTCAAAGGCCTTTCCGATCATCCCGCGGCTGATATCAATACCCACGGCCTCGCCACCTTCTTCCACGTAATGGCGGACAAAAAGCCCGGTCCCACACCCCAGGTCAAGAAGCCTGCCTCCCCTTGGAAACCGTTCCATTACATGACGGCTGATGTGATTATAGTAGAATTTCCCGCGGTTTGCGTCGTAACGATGGTCATAGACCTCTGCCACTTCATCGTAATGGCTCCTGACCTTGTGTACTGCCGCCTTCACCCGAAAACCTCGTCTATTATCCTTGCTGCAAGCGCATTGAGCTGAATATATTCATTGTTGCAGTGGCCTATCAAGTAGTCGGTATCCGCGAGTGCACAGGCGATCCTCGGGTCATTATATTCCCTTTTCAGCACTTTCCTGAGTTCTGCCAGTACCTCGCCAGCCGAAAGGCCGTATTCGATCATAAGTGATTCGATACGGCGGTTAGCCGAAGCCCCGTCACCTGCAGCAATGGCCGAATATATTGCGGTTGCCACCATGCCCGTCTCGGTCTCCCTGAATTTTGCGAGGTCAAACGGCTCACCGGATTCTGCTGCAACCTGGAGGAGCATGACCGATCTCCGGAGGTCCCCCAACGAGTCCTGCACGATCAGGTCAATCTCATCATCGGTGCAACAACGCTCCGGCCTTTCTTTTGCAAGAACTGATCGTAAGTGGGCAGAAGCGAGGTCCGGGGCAACCGGCCCGAAAAAGAAGGGGATACATCGGGACGCGATAGCAGGGATGATTGCAGCCGGGTGGGTGGTACAAAATACGAAACGGCAGGTCTTACTATATCGCTCCATGGTCCGCCTGAGTGATGACTGGGCGTCATGGGTGAGTGCCGATGCTTCATCAATGACCACCATCTTAAACGGAGCATCGAGAGGCTGAAGGGAGGCATACCAACGTATTATATGTTTGAAATTATTGATCAGGCTCTCGTCTTTCCGGTAAATATGAGCATAACGGTCATCATCCTCAAGATACTTTTTCCCAAGGAGGAACAGGTCAGATGCATGAAGTACCGTGCAGTTTTCAACCCAGTGGTCCCCGTACAGTCTTCGTGCCACACACTCTATTGCGGCACTTTTTCCCGTACCATGCGGCCCGCTGATCATGAGGTGAGGGAGTGTCCCGCTGGATGCAAATGACCGGAGGTGCTGTACCACGCGTTCGTGGCCGATGATCTCCTCAAATGTGGCAGGGCGGTATTTTTCAATCCATAGCATGGGTGAGTCTCCTGGTCATCTCTTTCATTGCTTCTTCGAGGAAATAATTGTTATCCGGTTCCTTCGACAGGAGAATGATCTCCTGTTCCTGAAGTGTCCCGAGGAACCC
>Ga0209668_10001212_pt1 | contig 10948 bp, 11 predicted proteins | sample FrelakmetPLP11PL_FD_187150 | JGI IMG/M metagenome (GOLD analysis project Ga0209668, IMG submission 187150) | Freshwater lake sediment microbial communities from the University of Notre Dame, USA, for methane emissions studies - PLP11 PL (SPAdes)... | ecosystem: Environmental > Aquatic >... | reverse complement strand
CATTGGATTCAGTAAAGTTGCAAAATCTACAAACAGTTCAGAAGGTTCAACACTCTATGTTACTCTTTCACCTTGCTATGAATGTTCTAAATTAATTATACAGGCAGGTATAAAACGTGTAGTATATAAAGAACAGTATAGACTCTCTGCCGGTATCAGCCTTTTATTGAAAGCTGGCATACCATGCACTCAGAGTTAAATATATACCCAAAATAGCGTTCATCTTTAATGGTCATTGAATCTACTTCAACTAAAACGATTATTGACTTACTTGAATCTTTGCGTAAAAATTCTTTTACATCAACTGAGATCAGGTTAAGTTATACAATAAAGGGGGCCAAGACGCGATACATTACATTTAATACACTTGAAGATCTTAAGACTTATTATATTGATAATTATTATAGAACTGTCCAATCCAAGAAAAGTCCATATACTGCAGACCCTCGTTTAGCCATACAAGAGCCTGTTTCTACAACTGTCGGTCAACTAATCTATAGCGTAAGCGATCCACTCGAATATTTTTTTGATTCTATTCCATTCTTTTGTTCTACAGGCGCTCTTGTCACTCTTGAAAGCGTTAACATCAATAGCTACATGAAGAATTACAATATGAGCTTTTCTCTTAAAGATGTTACAAAGACTTTTAAAATTATAGAAACCAGTAAATTTGACCTAAGAAGACAAACTGCTATTGCAGATGTTATTGCACGATTTAAAAAGTCTGTACAGGACTATGTTGCAACATACACTAAAATATACAATAGGTTAAATGCTCTTTTTATACAGGGTCAATACGTTGACCTTTGTTACCATACCATAGGTTATGTTGAATTTACATTTGAATTATATAAATTATTTTTTGTAATAAACAAGAGACCGATGACCGCAGGTATTGACATAAACGTACTTAAGAAAATGTATTTACGTGCAACCAATTTAACTAATATGCCAGCAGGCGCATTACAACCTAGACTTATGTCACAAGAATGGTTTAGCTTACTTCTAGAATCAGGTAGCTATTTATTACTGGAATCATAAATAATATAATAACAATAAATAAACAAATAATAAACAGATGCCTTTATTAAACGAATATCTTAAACTCAGGAATGAACAAGCACGAGAACTTACGTGGGGTGAGCTTGATGCAAATTTTCTATATGTTGCAAATCCATGGAGCCCACAGAGGCATTACATTATAGGTAATATTGTTTATTATTATGTTGAACCAAATACATCTAATAATTTTCAAGGCGGATATTCATGGTATGTTGCAAATGCGGATAATGGCCCAGTCGGTGCATTTAACATTGCAAACTGGGACCCTATTGGAGCAGCAACCAATTCACTGAGTCAAATCACCGTAATAAATGGCTTAAACTCTGACAGTACAATTAATACACTGGATTTTTTAGATACAGACTTTACTGTAAGCTTTAATGCAGGTGTAGCATCTATAACTGCTAACAGTAATAGCAATATTTACTGGCTGACGACAGGTGACCCTCTAATAGGAACTGGTAATAATAGTGTACCTGCAGTGCATACAGGTAATGTCGTTATAGGAAGTGGTACATTTCCTAGCACATACACTCTTGCTGTATACGGTACTACTAATATAACTGGTAACTTAACCGTAGGTGGTACTATCAATTCTGTACCTCTTGCCACATTCTATACTAATTATGGTGTACACTCGCACACTGCTGTACCTATAACGTCCGCAAACTATGCAGCTTTATATCCAACAGCAATAAATGCACTTGCAGATTTTAATATTAACGCAGGTACTCTTGCAACAGGACATACCCTTTCATGGGACGGTACTGCTAAGAAATGGATCAATATAGCATCAACTACCAGCTCACTTGCCGGACTAACAGATGTTACAATTACTGCAGCAACTGATTTGCAGATGTTGATTTATAACAGCGCTTCTTCTAAATGGATAAACACTACTATTGTTACAGACGGTAGTACAGGCTTTTCTACACCGCCTCTTGTACATAATCACGATACAAAATATTATACTAAAACAAATTTACAAACGACTGGCCAGTCAATAGTAAATTGGAATAATTTATCGTCACTGCCTCAGGATCCTGCACAGTATATCGTTGCTGCTGTACCTACATCTGTTCCTTTTGCTAAACCTAATTACAGGGTATTAGGATCTGCAGATAACAGTGTTACTATAACTAACCCCAGCGCAAACACAATAGACCTTTCTGTTAACACTTCTCTTATTCCCAGTCAATTAGCTTTTCAACAAAACAGTGTTGCTTTTGCAACTGCAACTGGTTTAAATTTTATAGATACAACATCGGCAGTGTTCAATATGGTGTTAACTGGTACAGTCATTGACTTGTCATTAAAAGCTAATCATGCTTATTATTTAGATAATGTAAGTATTTCAAATAGACCGAGTGTTGAGTTTTTAACACCTACTTTACCGTTTGTTGCAGGTCAGCCAAACGTATGGTTTACACCTACTGACAATCCTGGAAGCAATGACAGAACGCAGATTACTGCAATAGCAAGACCAGGCATAAGTATAAATACTGTCTTACAGACAAGCCCCAGGCAGGTAATTGGTTTTGACGATACTGCAACTATCGGATGGACTGCAACTGATGATAGTGGAAATGACAGAATCATACTTACTGCAGATTTTATAGGTACAACAGGTGCAGTAGAAATTCAAGAGTCATCTGTTTCTCTTGGAACATTTCCTATCTTTAATTTTGTACCAGGTCTTAACGCAACATGGACACTTACACCTGTTACCAGCGGCGTTATAGAGATATCAGTTAATTCGATAGCTGATCTTGCAGCAGTTACGTTTCAAGGCAATACTACTCCTGATAACATGGAAATAACTACACCTGCAGATGTTGCTACATATGTAGGAGGTCTTATATTAACATCGCCAATAGGTAATAGATTTCTTATTACAGTTGATGATGTTGGTAATCTTATTACCACACTGGTTCCATAATAAACATTTAGTCATCTTTACATATAAAAAACATGTACGCAGAAAAGTATCAATGGATAAAAGGCGAAAAAACAGGTAATGTAGAGCAGTATGCTTCACATGATAATGAATGGGTTTACTTTGTAGGAGGCTCCAGAATAAATGTACAACTTCTACAAGAGTTCATGCTTCAGGTTGATGCAAACACACCTCTTGACTTTTCAATAACCAGGCAAGATATGCCAGTTCAGGCAGCTTCAGTTGTTCAAAGAAATCCAGTTCAGAAAAAAGAAGAGTTTAATCCTGTCAAGTCTTTATTAAAACAAGCGTCTAAAGATAATTTAAAATGTACTTATAATTTCGAAATCAGTATACCCAAGAAGTCGGTATATAATCTAATAGAAGATTCATTCGAAACTGATACCAGTTCTCTTATACTGGAATTAATAATGGCTGATATTAAAAAAGATGAGTTATATAAATTAGTCGAAGAACAAATCAAAGAGCAAATACTTAAATTTTATAATAATGGAAACAACACAACCAACCGTACAACCAGTACAGGAGAATCTAGAAGTAAAGAAAAGTCAATCGCCGTGGATGAACAATCGCCAGCGTAGAGATTATTTAAAAAGAGTTGGAATATTAAAAGCTAAATCAGAACTGCCTTATACTAAGTGGAGTGAAGTTGTAAGTAAGAATATCGAGGATGGCAAAAAAAGACATTCTGAATATCAACAAATGTGTACTGATACTCTAGAGATTCAATTATCTCAGATGGAGCAAAGAATGCGTGTTTCATGTTCAGAGCTTGGATTTGATAAAAACGAGACAGACATTTATATAAATGACTGGATGGAGAAACTAAAACCTTGGGCATAAGCTATGATTAAAGTAGTACTGGAACTTGCATCAAATGGTGTCATCAAAACAGTTGCTGATGATAACATAAATGGCGCTGGTGATAAATACGAAAGAAAAACTGTATATGATTTTGAGAAAGATTCTACCTATGAAAATCGTATACAGTTTCTTTATGATCTCTGTGAAGAACTTGATATAGATACTGGTAATAAATTTGACAAGCTTAATCTAAATATGGTTACTGACTGGGGAGCCAGTTATATGCCAACAGAAAACGAAGTTGATACAAAAATTCTAAAACTAAGTGCTGACTTAAAATATCTTAAGTCTCTTAAAAAAGATATACAAGAATCAGAATGAAAAAATTTGACTGTGTTTACGCCAAAAATAAGTTAGACTTTAAAAAGTTTAGCAGAAGCAGTAGCTATCAAGAAGTGATAAGCTATTATGATGTGATTGCTAAGCTGGTTAAAAATGATGTCGACGGTATCAGGCCCAGTGAATATGTAGTAAACTCGTATATCAGAAAGAAAATAATAAAAGCAGTTACTGAGTCTAATGATATATTATATGCTCTCAAGAATCTTGATATGGAAACAGTGTATGCAATAAAGTCATTGTTACATGAAGCGCATGAAGGTGAGATAGAATATAAATTAATAGTAATAGACTCAAAAAAGACAAGGTCAGATATCAGTGAAGACATATGTTGTCTTTTCCATGAAATAGTTTTTATAGAAAATGATTAATCATAAGCTTTTCGTAAAAGGTGAAAGCGTATACTCTCTTCTTATCTCACACTCTCATCCTAATATTCTTATACCTGTTAAAGGTATTATTAAAGACGTGAAGTATGACGAAGTTAATCCAGAATATCTTATCAAGGTAATTAAATTTTACGACTCCGCAGATTTCCTTAGAATGCATTTTTCAAAAATGAGCTACATTCAGCAATTTGAAAATAAACCACGCAGATTAAAATTCAGTGAACATAATCCTCTTAAATCACATGATGATTTCTTTAGAGATATAAATGGACCTAAAGAAAAGAAGTTCATGTTTGTTGTTGATTCTATAATGACAGTAAAGAATAGAGAAGAAATGCTTCAGCTTTTTAATAAAGTAGAAGATCATGTTATAGAAAAAACTTTACGTACACTGATGCAACATGTTACGAGAACTTCATATAAAAGCAAATACAGAATACCTACATACGGTGAATTTTTTATAAGACTACGCAGATTCATCGGCGACAAGATTACTACAGACGATAAGGAATGGTTTGAATATACCGAAAAGCTGTAAACGCGATATATATAAAAAATAGACACCAAACTTGGCTAGAATTACAGGAGGTAAAGGACCATCATTAAGCAGACTTGCGCAAAGCGATAATTCGGCGCTGGCACTTGAGGAAACTTTAAACAATCAATACAGGTCTGATAACATAAACGACTTTGTTAATTCACAATACGATCAAGGATATCCTTTAAAGAATTATGAGTTACAGGGTAAAGACATAAAAGAACAGGGTGATGCACCTGCTTCCATGATTAACCGCTATGTATTATTCCAGTACAGAGGTTTAACAGGAGGCGCTATTAAAGTTGAAGACTACAGAAACCATCCCGGCTCAGTATTCATTACAGACTCCAGATATAGGTTGGCAATGATACCAACTACCACTAACATCATACAATATTTTAATTCACTTGATGATAATTTAAGTATGGTATATAGTTATTCTGATTTCATTTATTGTAAGTATCACGGCAAGATTCCTAATAACTATATGCTAACTCTGAGAAGATTTCATTTACCAGTTGTAGATGATATCATGTCACCAAAGACATATGACTATAAGTCAGGGCAGACTGTTGATACCAGGCAACCTGATCTGGCACGAGCAGTGACCTGGATGAGTGAAGCAACAGGAAATAAACTGGAAGATATTATTAAATTTAATACAGAACTTAAATTCAAGCAAGTTGAATCTGAAATGCAGGTGATGCAATCAAAGGCACAAGGTATACAAGGCAGTAGCATACTTGGTATAGGTACAACGGGCTTTAGCTTGGGTTCAGCTATATCAAGTGCTGCAACAATGGGCTCTGGTCAAACAACAGCAGGCGGTAGAGAAGCATCTGCAAACGCAGGTTTTGATGCTACTAAGTCTACATACCCGAATTTCGTAGAAGGTCCTTTATATGTTATAAAAAGAATCATGGTTAAAGACAGTGGAATAGAATGTTCACCTGAATTTAAGTTGACATTTCATTATGACTTAAGATCTTATGGTAATATAAACCCTAAGCTGGCATTCCTAGATATACTTTCTAATATGCTGGTACTTACTTATAATGCAGCGCCATTCTGGGGAGGAGCTACAAGATATACGGGCAATGGTAACTTTGGTAAACCACTAGGTGACCATAGTAAACTTGCAGCAGGTGACCTTGGAGGATTTGTAAAAAGTTTAATGAGCGATATAGGCGGAATGGCCAGTAAAATATTCGGAGACGGTAAAGGCGGATTTGATCTTCAGAGTGTAATAGGCGGAGCAGGTAAGATAGCAGGTGACATGATGGGTGGTTGGTTATCTAAGAATCTTAATACACCACAGGGTGCACAAGGTGCTGCAGCATTCTTATCAGGATCTCCTACAGGTATGTGGCACTTAACTGTAGGTAACCCTCTGAATCCTATAGCAATGATTGGCAATTTAATTCTAGATAAATCTACATATAAATTTGTAGGCCCTCTAGGCAAAGATGATTTTCCTACACAACTAGAAGTTGAAGTAAATCTTAAAAGCGGAAGAGACAGAGATAAAGGAGACATTGAAAATATGTTTAATGCTGGACGTGGCCGTTTATATCAAGTACCAGAAGGCATGGAAGATTTTACCAATGTAAGCGGTAAGCAGCCTCCTGTTGTAACGGCTTATTCTAAGCTGCCAGCTCCTAATGATGGAAACGGTTATAAAAAAGCTACAACTTCAGGTGGAAAAAGAAAGGCTGCAAATGCAGGTCATAATCCTGCAGCAAACCATTCAGGCCCGCAAACAATTTGGGATGCAGGGAAAGAAGTATACGATGCTGCAAGTTTAAAAATATCGAACAGCGCTGGTGGTAATTGGGTAAAAAGTAAATTTCCAGGTTTAAAATCTGGAGATGCCGCAAATTTAAAGAATTATTCACAGGCAGTAAATCACGGTTAATTAACATGAGAATAAAAACACTACAGATGTTGGCCGCTAAGGTTGACGAAGCAACAGGTGAGGATAAACTTAATATTGCCATACCACCTTTTAAAATATCCAGGGAAGCCAGGTTATTAAACATACATTATGTTACAGCTGATCAAATAATGAGGCCTGACCTGATATCTTATCTGTACTATGGTACATATGAGTATATTGATGTAATATTAAAAGCGAATGGTATTTCAAATCCATTCTGTATAAGCGAAGGCATGTTTTTAATAATACCAGAGCAGTCCAGTGTTATGGCGCAATACAAACCTATTAATAAGTCAACGAAACCAAGAACACAATTTCAAGATGTTAAAAGAATTACACCTACTGACAAGAAGAGATTACAATTCCTTGCTGCTAAGTCTAGCACAAAGAATAACGGTTCAAGTGAGAACTTGCCACCTAATATGTTGAAATCAGATCAGGTATCTAAAGTGGTTCAAGATAATAATCTGATATTGCTGGGTTCAAATATGAATACAAAAAGCGAGAATAAAGTAGTTAGAAATACATAATAAATGGGAGCTATAAAGAATAACATATTAACGGTTACTGAACCTACTATCAAACTTGAAAAGTTTGAAATAATAAATATTGAAGAAGGCCAGGCTAATGACAAAAATAATGATAAGCTTAGTAAATTTTCAGGAGATCAATTTCCGGCAATAAGAATTAATAAGCATGATTTTAATAGAGAAGATATACTTTCCTTTTCACTGGATTTTGAATCTATGTTACCTACACTCAGCATCAAGGTAAAAGACTCTAAAGGTACTTTTACAAAAGGTCAATATCCACAAGACGGTGATGTCGTAATGCTTTACATTAAAAGCAAAGACGAGAAAGTATTTAAACCCATCAGAATGGACTTTGACATTACTGAGATATCTACAAGTCCAATAACAAGTGCAGAATCTATGAGTGCTGCAAGTGAAAGCGAAGGTCCAGTTGAAATAGCAATAGAAGGTGTCGTAAGGCTACCAGGATTATTTGCTGAAATTTCAAAGTCATATCCTAAAGACACATCGTACAATTACTTCATAGACGTAGCAGAAGAGCTGCAGGCAGGCTTTGCCAGTAATGATGACTCGACTGCAGATGAAATGGTTAGGATATGCCCATATGATACGAGATATAAATTATTAAAAGACTACTCCGACTCTGTCTATAAAGATGATGACAGTTTCTTTACATTATATTTAGATGCTTATTATTACTTTAACCTGGTTAATATCAATAAGCAAATTAATTTTTCTAAAGATTTAGAAGATACTCTATCTAGTTTTATACAAGATGCTTCGGCTTCAAGAACAGTAGAAGACGGTGCAACCACTTACGACGACAAATTATATTTAACTAATAGCAAAGCTAAACAGGGCACTTCTTTTTATATGTCTAAATATAGAATTGTAAATAATGCTGCAAACGTTACACTGGGTGATGGGTACAGAAGAATCATGCAATATTATGATGATGTTGATAAAACGTATAGAACATTTACAGTAGAGCCTCTAACAACAAAGGAATTACCACCTGACCAGGCTCCACTGAAAGGTAAGTACGACAAGGAAGGTGCAAAGATGTATAAAGAACAACAGAAGTATAAATATGTAGGTAAGCAGGGTAAAAATGTACATGATAACTATTATTATGCACAGATGCTTAATTATAAGAATAAGCTAGAGCTAGAGAAGATGTATCTTGAGGTTGAATTAGAAACTGCAAATTTATCTCTGTATAGATTTCAAGTCATACCTGTAATTGTAATTGAACAAAGTGCAATGCAGGCTGAAATACAAGAACAGAAAGAAGTTAACGCAAACAATGCAGGAACTGCAATGAAAGAAAAGAAAGGAGAGATAGGTGACTTACAGACAGCAGGACCTCAGAAACAAAAGGTAGATGAAAAGCTAACAGGCGTATATACAATAGCAAGAATAAATTATACGTATAATGAGGAAGAAGGTAGGATAAAACAAAAAATATCACTCTATAGAAGAGAGTGGCCAAACGTACCATAATATGCCGATATCTACAAGAACATTTGATTTATCTACAATTGACAGATTTAAGAAAGGTCTGCATGCCAGGTATGGTATGTATAATGACCCGACGTATCTTGGCTTTGTTTTACTTTTTAATGATTATGATATTGAAAGAAGCCCTTTACTTGTAAGAGATGAGGGTAAACAAGTCGGCTCAGCTCTTAACTACCTTAAGTCAATTGATGATGGAGCAAGATTTGAATATCTTAAACTATTTCAAGATCTTTTATTTGATACTAATTATTGGATGCCTTGGTACTGGCAAGGAATAGAAGGTCTAGATAAAATATGGGACTATAAAGCACTTGCAGATCCTTACAAGGGCGGAACAGACGCTGTTATAAAGATAACAACGCTTGAGTCTATAGATTTAAGGATAACCGCTCTCATGGATCTTTACAGAAGAGCGTGTTTTGATTATGAATTTAGAAGAGAAATTATACCCAGCAATTTAAGAAAATTTCAAGTTACTATTTTTGTACAGGAGATTAGAAATATACAAGTTGACTTTGGTGCAATGGATGGAGCATTAAGTGTTATTAATAACTTAAGCAGTACTATTAATCCTAAATCAAATCCACTTACTCTTCCAGGTAACATGGAAACTACTGCACAAAAAACAGGAAGAGAAACAGCAAGGATCGCAAATGAATATGGTGCTAACATGATGTTTACATTAAAGTATTGTGAGTTTGATTCTGATAAATCATCAGGTAATTGGGGTACATTAAGTATGGCAGGCGGTGAACCAGCGACTCAGCAAATAACCTTTTCATATGATAGCATAGATGAAAGTTATCTTAACCCTACCATACAGAATTTACCATCTGGCTTTAATGCTGCAGGTATGAATTATTCTTTTCTTGATAAATTACCTGAACCAGTAACTGGTAATGGTAAATCTTTTTTGCAGAAGATGATAGATCTTAAAGATAACCCAGATGGTATAAAAGATGCCATGAATAGCGCGGCAAAGAATGCAGGAGCCGCAATGCAACAGGCTGCTATCGACCAGGCAAACATGCTGGTAGGAAAAGGTCTAAATGCTGTAAATGGTAGATTCAGTAGATTGCTTCTTGGTAATGTATTTGGATTTTCACCGTCGGAGTTTCTTGCAGACCCTGCAGGACAAACAGTTAAAGCATTGCAGAACGGTGTGGTTAACGCATTAGGACCTCGTAATAATAATACACCTAGTGCGCTAGGTAATATTTATAATACATAAACAATGCCATTAGAAAATTTATTTAGTGATGATTTAAAAAATGCCGACTGGCTGGGAAAAGTTATAGATAACAAAGACCCAGAATTTGAGGGCAAGATAAAGGTTAAAGTCTTTGGTAAGTTTGATGATATGCCAGATAGCGATATACCCTGGGCAAGACCTCTTAATAGAATTACAGGAGGATCTGCTTCTGGCTCTGGCTTCCATTCAGTTCCTAAAGTTGACTCAGTAGTTGGTATAAAATTTGATAATGGAGATATACATGAACCTGAATATTTTTATATGCAACATATCTCAGATGAGCTAAAATCAGAAATACAGGGTTCATATGATAATGCACATTCTTTAGTTTATGACACCATTACTGACGGTTATGTAAAGATATTTTTTACAGAACAGAAAGGTATTATGCTTGACTATAAAGAAAGTCAAGTTAATATTAAGCCAGACAAGTCTATTATTATACAAACTGCTAGCAGAAATAGTATAATTGAAATACTGGACGATGGTACAATGAATGTTACTCAATCTAATAATATTAATATAACATGTAAAGCAGATACTAATTTAACAGTAAC
>Ga0209668_10001211_pt1 | contig 10949 bp, 8 predicted proteins | sample FrelakmetPLP11PL_FD_187150 | JGI IMG/M metagenome (GOLD analysis project Ga0209668, IMG submission 187150) | Freshwater lake sediment microbial communities from the University of Notre Dame, USA, for methane emissions studies - PLP11 PL (SPAdes)... | ecosystem: Environmental > Aquatic >... | reverse complement strand
GACCTCGGGGCCGTGCTGGGAAACTTCGCCCAGCCGACGTGAAGCGTGCGGACGCTACATCGTCTGCGGATTCAGCGGCGGATAGGCGGGCGACGGAGGCGCCGCGGCGGACGCCGCGCTCGCGCTGTCATCCTGGCCGAGGCGCGACAGCAGCAGGGCGCCGAAGCCGAGCATCCAGCAGACCTTCCCGACCACGATCCACAGGGCGAGGAGGGTGAAGCCGAACATCCGGAACCCGCCCTCGAACGCGATCAGCGGCACGCCCAGCAGGTAGAACAGCGTCACGAAGCCGGTGCCGGCGGCGATGGGGGCGAACATGGGGCCCTTCGCGTCCATCGGCAGGCGCAGCAGCTTGCAGCCCAGCAGGTACGCCGACGCCACGTAACCGACGAACGCGGCCAGCGCGTACAGCAGCGGCAGCAGGAGCGCCAGCGGGATGCCGATCACCGTGACCAGCAGCAGGAGCGCGAGCATCAGCGCCAGCGGTCCGGACAGGAGCCCCAGCACGAGCGACAGAAACGTGCGCCGCGAGATCGTGCGCGCCATGCCCACCAGGCGCTCGGGGAACAGGCGCCCGAACAGCCCCGCCAGGCCCACGAACAGGGCGAAGGCGAAGAGGCCGAAGAACAGGAGCAGCGGCACCGAGGGAATGGCGAAGCCGGCGAACGGCAGGAAGCCGATCGAGACCGTCTGGCCCTCGACACGGGCGCCCGTGCCGGTCTCGCGGATCGCTCCGCCGATCGAGACGGCATCGCCGGAGATGACCGCCGAGTCGCCCTGCTCGATCGAGCCCAGGATCGCCACGCAGTCGCCGCGGATGGTGCCGAAGTTCTTCACGTTGCCGAACAACGAGACGACGTCCCCGGCGCTCTCGCCCTTGTCGACCGTCACGTCCTTGAAGAACTGGACGATTTCGCTTTCGCTGCGCGAATGGACGCGGATGCCGCTGAGTGAGTCGTTGACGTCGATGATGGCGATCCCGGCGCCGTCGATGTCCACGCGGACGCGGCCCGGGTCGGCGTCGCGGGGCACGACGATGTCCTTCCCCCCGCCGATCACCCGGATGCCCTCGTCGTCGATCGTGATCTCGCGGACCCGGGTCGAGTCGGTGACGTTCGTCTTGGTGACGGTGTAGCGCTCGGCAAAGGCGTCGGCGGGCGGCAGCGCGCCCAGGGCGCACGCCGCGAGGAAGGCGATGAACAGGCCGCGCGACAGGGCGCAGTGCGAATCAGAAGAACGCGGAAACATCGTTCATCCTCCCCTGCCCGGCGACCGTGCGGCGGTCGATCATCCACCACAGCGCGGTCGTGAGCACGAGCGCGACGGCGAATCCGGCGCGCAGTTCGGGTTGAGCGGCGACGACTTCGAGCGAGCGCCCGAGGGGAGCGAGAGGAACCAGGACCTCGGCCGCGAGTTCGCGCGCGCGCAGGCCCAGCGAAAGCACCGAGACGACCGAGTCGAAGACGCCGACGAAGGCACCCACCGAACCCGAGAGCAGCGCCGAGAACGTGTCGCGCATGCCGGCCGCGAGCGGCTCGCGCCACGGCGAGACGAAGATCGCGATGCCGGCGACCGCGAGCGCGGCGGCCGAGGCCGTGTAGGCGACGCCGGCGATCTCGAGCCAGCGCGGGCGCCGCGTCGCGCGTACCGCCCGGTCGGCAGCGACGGCGGCGACGATGCGATCGGCCAGCAACGGCGACGGGGCGACCGGCGTGGGCGGGAGCTCCGCCAGCCCGGCGAAGAGGGCGCGGAACGCACGCGCCTCGGCGGCGCAGTCCGGGCAGTGCGCGAGATGGGCTGCGACCCGCGTGCGCTCGGCCCCGGTCAGCTCGCCATCGAGCCAGCGCAGCAGGATGCCGGGCTGCGCGGTCAGGTGCGCGGTCCGGCGATCGGCGGCGGGCTTGGTGTCGCGCTTCGCGGTCACGGCGTGTCGTCCTCGTCGTCCCCGTCCCACGGGATGTCGCCCTGGGCCAGGAGCTTCTCCTTGAGCATGATGCGCGCCCGGTGGATCCGGGCCTTGATCGTCCCCAGCGGCACCCCGAGGACCCGGGCGATCTCTTCGTACGGCAGGTCCTGCTGGTGCCGCAGCAGGATCGCCGCCCGCGAATCGGGCGGCAGTTCGGCCACCAGGGCCTCGAGCCGCTCCGCCAGCTCGGACTTCTCAGCCACCTCGTCCGGAAGGTCGCCCGGATCCTCCAGGTCGATCGTCCGTTCCTCGCCGGAGGTGCCCTCCTCGGGCTGGGTGAGCGAAACCAGCTTCGCCCGGTTCCTCCGCAGGTGGTCGATGCACAGCCGGGCGGCGATGGTGTGCAACCAGGCGCCGAACGGCCGGGTCGGGTCGTACCGTCCGAGGGCCCGGAAAGCCCGCAGGAAGGTCTCCTGCGTCAGGTCCTCGGCGTCCTCGGGCCGGCGGACGATGCGGAGCGCCGTGCCGTAGACCTCGGACTGGTACTTCTCGACCAGGAGTCGGAACGCGTTCGGGTCATCCTTGAGGCATCGGCGGACCAGGCTCGCGTCGTCGTCTCCCCCCCTACGCGGCGGGCCGGCTTCGGGTTTCATGGCGGGACACGCTAGGTGGCCGGATAGCCGGGGGCAACGGGATTCCGATCCTGCTCCGGGGAAAGAAGTTGCTGCCCCATCGCGAGTTGGGTAGCGTCCGGCCTCATGAGCACACTCCGATCGATCGTCGCGCGCGAGATTCTCGACTCCCGTGGAAACCCCACCCTCGAGGTGGATGTCCTGCTCGAAAGCGGCGCCCAGGGCCGGGCCGCGGTGCCTTCCGGCGCTTCCACGGGCGAGCACGAAGCCCTCGAGCTGCGGGACGGCGAGGCCGGCCGCTATCTCGGCAAGGGCGTGCTGAAGGCCGTCGAGAACGTCAACGAGCGCATCGCGCCCGAGCTGCTGGCCGCCGGCCTGGACGGGCTCGACCAGGCCGCGGTGGACCGCGCCATGCTCGAACTCGACGGGACCCCGAACAAGGGGAACCTGGGCGCCAACGCGATCCTCGGCGTGTCGATGGCGCTGGCCCACGCCGGCGCCCACGAGTCGGACCTGCCGCTGTTCCGCTACCTGGGCGGCACCAACGCGCGCGTCCTGCCCGTTCCGCTGATGAACGTCGTCAACGGCGGCGCCCACGCCGACAACAACGTGGACGTGCAGGAATTCATGATCGTGCCGGTCGGCGCACCGACGTTCGCCGAGGCGTTGCGCATGGGCGTGGAGGTGTTCCACACGCTGCGCAAGGTGCTCAAGGGTCGCAAGCTCAACACCAACGTCGGCGACGAGGGCGGCTTCGCCCCGGATCTCGCGTCGAACGAGGACGCGCTCAAGATCCTCGTCGAGGCGATCGAGAAAGCCGGCTTCGCCCCCGGCAAGGACGTGTGCCTCGCCATGGACGCCGCCGCGAGCGAGTTTTACAAGGGCGGCGCCTACGTGCTGGCCGGCGAGGGCGGCAAGCCGCGCGACGCGGCCGCGATGGTCGAGTGGTACGCCGGACTATGCGCGCGCTACCCGATCATCTCGATCGAGGACGGCCTGGCCGAGGACGACTGGGCCGGCTGGGCGCTGATGACGAAGACACTGGGCGACCGCATCCAGATCGTCGGCGACGACCTGTTCGTCACCAACCCGGTGCGCCTCTCGCGCGGCATCGAGGGCGGCATCGCCAACTCGATCCTGATCAAGCTCAACCAGATCGGCACGGTCAGCGAGACGCTGGACGCGATCGAGATGGCGCAGACCGCGGGCTACACCACGGTCATCTCGCACCGCTCGGGCGAGACCGAGGACACGACCATCGCCGACCTGGCCGTGGCGATGAACGCCGGGCAGATCAAGACCGGTTCGGCGTCGCGCACCGATCGCATCGCGAAGTACAATCAACTCCTCAGGATCGAGGAGATCCTCGGCGACGCGGCCCGCTTCCCGGGTCTCGCCGCCTTCGGTCGCCGCTAGTTTCAGCCGGAGCCAGGGAGGCTACGCGATGAGGGACATCGGGATCCGCATCCAGCGCTATCGGCTGCGGCGCTACCAGGCGCCGGAGACGATCGGTGAGAAGGCGCGGCTGGCGATCGCGATCGCGCTGGCGGGCTGGGCGATCTGGGCGCTGTTCCTGAGCGATCACAGCGCGGTGCGGCTGATCGGTCTCGAGCACAAGAAGACGGCGACCGAGACGAAGCTCGCCTCGGTCGAACGTGCGGTGGCATGGAGCGAGGATGAACTGAAGGCCGCGGGCGATCCGCTGGTCGCCGAGCGGATCCTGCGCAAGATGCACAACTTCGCCCGCCCGGGCGAACTGCTCTACATCATCCAGCCCGACGGCTCGGTGCGCACGGCCCCGGCGCTCCAGGCGCCGCCCCCGCTCGACAGCACCCGCTGACGGTCCGCGCGGCTCCTGCCGCGCGCACCGCCGCCGTGCGTCATTCCGGCGGCTTGCCCCACAGGTCGATCTGCAGCGCGAAGCGCAGCCCGAATCCCGAGATGTCCGTCACGAACTCCTCGCCGGGGATGAGCTGGATGTCCTCCCCCGTGTCGACGTTCGTCATCTGGCCGGTCTTCGCGTTGCGGTAGTGCGCGTTGATCAGGATCGAGTAGCGCGACGGAAACATGAGGTGGGTCCCGGCCTCGACGAAGAACCCGTGGCCGGTTCCATTGGCGGTGACGATCGTCTGCACCGTCGAGTCCGGGCGCACGAGGTCGTAGCCCTCGGTGACCTTCGTGTCGCCGACGCGCATGTAGCCGCCGCCGACGAACGGGCGCCAGGTGAAATCGCCGCTGGTGTGCGGCTCGAAGTAGTAGTCGGCGCCGAGGTGGATGGGGACCGAGCGCACGTACGAGCGGATGATCGTCGAGCCGTCGGCGACCGGCTGGAGCTCGAGCTTCGACTCCTTCTTGATCTGCCCCAGGCCGGCAATCACGGCCCACTTGCGGTTGACGAAGTACTTGAGCTCGGCCTGCCACAGGCCGTCCCAGGTGATCTTGTCGATCGGGGCCTGCGAGCCGAACGGCTCCTCGAGCGCCGCGGTCTCCGCGTTCAGCTTGTCGGTCGCGGCATCGACGTCGTCGAGGGCGAGGCTCGTCGGCATGATCGAGAGCGCGAGTCCGAGTCGGTTGACGCGCTGTTCGTCGGCACGGGCCGTGGGCGCGAGCGCGCCGAGGGTGACCGCGGTGAGACCGAGCACGACCGCCGCGCGCGCGGCGTTGCGCCACAGGGCAAACGACATCCGGAAGACCTCCGCCATGGGGGCCGCTTGCGCGACCGATGAGAAGTGCGGGATGGATCCGTCGCCCCCCGGCAGGCATCCCGGAGACCGGGACGTCGGGCGACAGCCATACAAGATCGGCAGAATAGCCTTCCCCCCCGGGGTTGGCAACCCGGAATCCCCCCGCCGCAAGTGCTTGGCCTGCTGAGCTTTGGGTGGGCGATCCGCGCCGAAGGCGGACTTGGACCTTGACGTCGGGACAACCCGGGCGGTAGGGTGTGGACATCGATGCGGGGTGGAGCAGTCCGGTAGCTCGTTGGGCTCATAACCCAAAGGTCGCGGGTTCAAATCCCGCCCCCGCTACCATCTTGATCATCATCGGCTCCGGAACCCGGTAGGTCAGCTCGACCTCCCGCAGTTCCGGGGCCAGTTTCATTTCCTGCACCCATCCGCGGTGGCGCCCGGGGCCGAGCGCGAACGTGACGGGCGCGTCGGCAGGCACGTTCGCCCCGGATAGCCACCGGAGCTTCCTCGTGTCCGCGTTGTCGCGGCTCCCGTCAGTCGTTCTTACCTCAGCACTACGATCTTGCCCTGCGCTCGCCTGCTACCACTCTGGAGCTCCACGAAGTAGACGCCAGAGCTCACCCCGTGGCCGCTGGCATCGACATAGCCCCACACCACATGGTGAGCGCCTGCCACGGCGTCTCCGTCAACAAGCGTCACCACAAAGCGGCCCTTCAGGTCAAAGACGCTTAGCCGCGTTTGTGCCTGCACCGGCAACGAGTAGCGGATTTCGTGTTCGGTTCCCCGGGGCACCATGGTCATGGACAGACCCGGGGGCGGCGGTGGCGCCTCGCCCACTGCAACAAGGATCGCGGGCCCCTCGCACGGGTCGGGGATCCCATTCCCATTCACGTCCGCTACAGCACCGTTCAGGATCTCTTCGGCGTCTTCGACTTCGTTGTCGTTGCAGTCAAAGTGGAGAGAGCTGACCGCGTCGAACATGGCCTGGGTCATCTCGCTCTCAACGTCTTCCAGGCTCGTTGCGATCGTCTGGAGGGCCACGGCGGACGGCGGGAAGGTCTCGGTCGGCTTGTACTTCAGGACACTCCAATCTTCGCGCGGCTTGAGTCGATCGGGTGGAAGTCCTGGCGTCTGGCCGGGCAGTTCAAAATAGTTTATGTCCCGCGCTACCACGCCACTGCCCCCTCGCGTGCCGTCGTCGTTCCAGTCCACGGCCCCCCCCATCGGAACGAGTTTGAACCAGGGGTTCAGGTTGATCGCCGATCGGTGCGGCGGTCCGATGGGCACAACGCGGGTCGCGTCGCCACCAATCCCGGCGAGTTCGCTGAGTCCGCCTTCATCGAGCACGTTCAGTGGCGATCGCGAGTAGTCCAGCACCCAACTGTTCCGATAGGCTGAGTTCCAGTCCAGCCCCTGACCGTTGACGGCCACGGGCCACTGCCATAGGTAGTTCATCACGCTGTAGTAGTTTGGTTTTGCGTTGGTGCCGTCAGCAGTGACGCCGTCGGAGCCCCCATGCCCGAGTCCCAACGAGTGACCGAACTCATGCATGAAGGTGCCCGCCCATTTGTCGCGACTGATGTTGTTGAACCAGGATGGATCAAGCGTCACGGCAAAATCGCCGCCGCCTTCCGCTATTCCACTTGGGCCGCCAATGCTCTTTCCGAAGATGCAGTAGCGGAACCCCTTCGCCTTCGCTGTGGCGCGCGATACCGCGTCAGGGGCCGCCCGCTCGGCTGCTGTCCCAAACCTGGCCGTCTTGAGCGCGTGGATCTGCGACCATATCGCAGGCTCATTGCTCGGTGACCACGTTGGCCAGACGGACTCCGTCAGATTGGACTCGTCCACGCACGGGTCGCATGCTGCTCCCACGATGTGCAAGTGAACCCCCGATGTCTGGTCGGGGTTGCACACCGGTGCCTGGCCAAACGCCGCCACCACGTCTGAGAGTGCATCGGCGTCCGGCGCGTGGTCGATCATCGCATCCGCCTCGACATAGAGGTCCTTGTGCAATGGATCGGCCCCTGGCAGGCGGTAGGTATCCGTCGTCCCGTCGATCGGAATGCCGGCCGTCTCCCAAGAATCGGGGAGGCCGTCGCCATCGGAATCGTCGGCCGTGTGTTGGCCGCTGAAGTCGAAGGTGGCCGCGATCGTGTGGTCGGCAGTGACGTTCGTGAACGGGTAGGTCGGGACAGCGCCGACAGAGACGCCATCCACCAACACTTCCATGATCGAGTAGCAAGAGCCGGGCGTGATCGTGAACGTCTGGCTCGCGCCCCGGGCGACAGACACCTCGCCTGACGGCGTGATGCTGCCGTGTGGGTCGGCCGACGCCATGATAGTAAACTGCACATCGACCGGCGCTTCATTCGAATACGCTGAGCAGTCCGCACCATTGCATGCCCGCACCCGGAAGGCGTACGTGCGCCCGGGGGCCAGCGGGTCGCTGACCCACGCGCTGATACCCGCCCCCACCGTCGTCTGCGGTTGCCAGACACCCGAATTGTCGATCTCCATATCGATCTCGAATCCGGTCTCGTTGGTGGACCGATCCTCCCACTCGAGACTTGCGCGCGGCGGGTAAGGGGTAAGTGCGGCGGTCAGATTCGTCGGCGCGGTGGGCGTCGGCCCGTCGATCAGCATCCGCGAGGTCAGGTAGATCTCATTGTTGCCGTCCCGTGTGTCCCTCCACGTCGCCACCCAGTTACCGCTCCCCGCGGGGTCGACCGCGATGTCGGGTTCGACCGAAGTGGCGGGGTCGTTTGTCAGACGCACGTCCCCACTCCGGTTCGTGCAGCTCCAGAACCGCGCAAAGTAGATTTCCCCGCTGGCGGCGTCCCGGTTGTCGCGCCACACCACGTAACCATCGTTGGCATCGGCGCCGACCGAAGGCGCGGAGGCCTGGCCCAAGCCCTGGGAGATCTGACAAACGTTGTTGGCGGCGAGCACGTTCTGGATGTTTCCCCCAGCATCAAACATCCGGTACAGGTTCGAGCCGCCGATCGCGGTGGTCGTACGCGTCGTGGAGCCGGCGCCCCCGATCGCCTGGATGCTCGGAGTCCCACACGCGGCCACGCTGCCCGAGCGCACCTCGTAGGAGTAAGTCGGGATTTCCAGCCAGAATACGTTCGCGACACCATCTGAGTTGGTCGCAATCGTCGGACTGAGCACCGTCGCCGTGAAGCTCGAGCCGAGCTGCTTTGCGCACACCTGCGCGCCGGCCGGGGAGTAGCGACGGTACAGTGTGTAGAAATCGATCACCCCCGAGCTGCGGAAGAAGGTCAGATCGGTCGATCCATCCGCGAGTGCGGCAATCCGAGGGTGCCCGTAGTAGGACGCAGCCACCTGAATGTCACTCAAGATCTTCGTGCCTGCGGCGTCCAGGCGGCACAAGTACACGCTCCCCACCGACAAGACGTTCTCGCCCTCCTGCCAGGTAACGTGGCTGACGCCGTTGGCGTCGCAGGAAACATCAGGGAGCCTCGATGCGCCAGCGGTGTTGGTAACCCGCACCACTGCCGTGAGGGGGCTCCCGAGCTGGTCAAACTTCTGCCACAGGATCTCATCATTGCCGAATCGTCCGTCCTGCCAGACGACCACGACGTTGGACTGTGGATCGAGTGCGACGCGCGGTCGCACCGAGGACGCCGGGTCGATTGTGAGGCGGATGTTGGGGATCAAGGCGGAGACGGGCGTTGCAGCCATCGCGAGGATCAGGATCGCAGGAACCGCCGCAGACAGCGGCCGAGCTGCAACGACGGAGCACGACGACATGGTGACCCTCCCTACGCAACGGACAAGAACTTCCATTCGCACACACTCCTGGGAGCCTGGGCTCCCTCCCGGCCGATGCCCACGGGCTTTGTCCCCCGCGGCCGGCTCGAATGCGGGCCCTCGCTTGCATCCGACACCAGCTCGAACTCGGCGCGCTGCCTTTCGATGACTCGCGCCTGAGTCCGACCTTCCTCAATCGAGGACGACCACGCGCACGGTGCGCTGCAGTGCGCCCTGCGTCAGGCGCACCAGGTAGATCCCGGCCCCGAGCTTCCGGCCTGCTGCCAGATCCACGACATGCCGCCCCGCCCCGAACGCGCCGACATCACGCGAAGCGACGAGGCGGCCCCTCACGTCGATCAACTCGAGTCTCGCGGAGGCGTCCGTTGGCAACGCGAATGAGACGTTCATGCGGCTCGACGTTGTGGGATTCGGGCGCACACCCTCGAGTGCAAACGCCAGCGGCACGCTGTCGACCACGTCAACCGTGCCCTCAGGCGTGAGCATCGCGTAGCCGCTCTCGTTGCCGTTCACGTCCACCGCCGAGAGCTTGTAGTACCGGCCCGCCGGCCCGACGTCGACGTAGCCGGTGTCGGCGCGCGTGGCGATGAGGTTGGACGGGCCCGGTACGAAGCCCGCCGTGCTACCGCGGTACACGCGGTAGTACCAGAGATCGGGTTCGCTGTTCTCACCCCAGTGCAGGTTCGTCGCACCTGCCGTGTAGACGGCGAGGAACGGCGCGGGCGGAATCGGCGGCAGGTTGTCGACCGAGTAGCCCGAGTCGGGCGCCGAGTCGTAGTACACCCCGGGGTTCGTGGTCCCGGCCCGCACGAACAGCACCGCGCGATTGAAACCCCCGGAGTTGGAATCGGCGAGCGTAGGAACGACCAAGGTGTAGGCTGAATCCGCATATGCCGACAGGCTCCCAATGAAGTCCCAGCCGTCTACCATCACCCGCGTCGGGTCCGCGCCATCTCGCACCGCGCTCGTCTCGGCCCGAGGGGGCGCGAGAATCGCCAGAGCCGGGTCCGCCCTGCGAAACACGTCATACTTGAGAATCGGCGTCGGCGAGCCCAGGTAGTCATACGGGCTTGCGCGGAACCGCAGCCGCACCTGCTTGCCCTGGTCGTTCTTCACGTCGACGATGCTCGAGATAACCGGAAGCGAACCGGGCGGGAGTGGTTGATAGACCCTGAACGTTACCGGAATCACGACCGTCGGTCGGTTCGGATCGTTGGTGTTCATGACGATGTACGACGAATACGCTCCACTGGTGAGTCCGACCGCACTCAGCGTTAGCGTCAGCGTACCGGTAGCCAAAGGACCCACGGTACCGCCCGTGGGAGTTACAGCTAGCCAGCTAACGTCCTCAATCTCGAAGGAGGTCGCCGCGAGGCTCGACTTCGACTCGCTCTCAAACAGAGCTGATGCCTCGATCACTGAATAGGTGAGCACTCCATTCCCCGCGTTTCCGATCTGAAGCATGACCTGTACGGAACTCTGGTCGATCGCGCTCGTATCCACGGAGGCAGGTGTGAGCGTTACGGTTGGTGTCGACGTCGGCGTGGCGCCCTGCCAGTAGCTGTAGTTGACGTAGTCAGAAACCAACGCGCCTTGACCTCCTGAGTTTTGGAGCGGCGGACCCGGGCTCGGGTCGTACGGACCATTTGCCGCGCCCCACCAGTTGAGGGTCGCGTTGATGGTCACGCTGGTCGAGGTGTTTCTGACGGCATGCACGGTCGTAGACGACAGAATCGACGAGCGGAGGATCGTTGGGTTTGCGTTCAAGGTGCACTCGATTACTGTGGTCATTGCTTTGCTGAACTCAGAATGATCCAGAGTAGGTGACGTTCCGACGATATCGATCATCGGGTTGCCGGCGTTGCCCACACAGCTGTAGCCTCCGATGCCGGTGCGACCACCGTAGCGCACCACGCAATAATCCATGGC
>Ga0209668_10001210_pt1 | contig 10957 bp, 6 predicted proteins | sample FrelakmetPLP11PL_FD_187150 | JGI IMG/M metagenome (GOLD analysis project Ga0209668, IMG submission 187150) | Freshwater lake sediment microbial communities from the University of Notre Dame, USA, for methane emissions studies - PLP11 PL (SPAdes)... | ecosystem: Environmental > Aquatic >... | reverse complement strand
GGAGCTATAGGGTTAGAGAGGGTAGATACGTATAAGAGTTACGACCCTAAAGGTCTACACCGACTGGAGGGAGGAAGAGAGGAGAACAGGTAGGAGATGGGAGACTATTGAGTGTACAAGTACCTCACCAGGGATCTACTTGCCTTCGCAGCTTAGCGACAAGTCACCACCGGTCTTCACAATTCGTTCGGATGTGTTCTAAGCTCGGCGACTGCGTATCACCCTTTTACTAAACGTTCAATCACTCCAGAGCAGGGTCGACTGCGACTGGGCACTTGACTGCGTAAGAGGAACGAGGAGAGGCTGGACGGAATAGGGCAGGAGTCATATAGCACTAGTCACGAGACAGCTATTCATATTTTAATGGTAAACCACCACGTCTTCACAGTGCGTTCGGATGTGCTTTAAAACAGGAATGCTACCCTTAGACTACAGCGAAACGAAAACTAACGTCGGGCAGGGTCGACTGCGACTTGTCAGCCTTCTGTGCTGGCTGGTAAGGGTGATAAGAGAGGCGAACCCTAAGGTTGTAAAGGCACCGCGTCAGGAGGCACCTCCGTGTATGCTGTGGTACCCCGTGTCTGACGGGTCTTTTACGTAGGGTTGAGAAAAGGGTTTAAATATTTAGAAAAAGGAGTAAGTTACCGGAAAGTAGGGGAGGGGTAAACAGGTAGGGGAGCAAGCTCAAGATTAGGTATGCAGGGGGGCACCCTCCCCCTCGAGTAGAGATTTTATCACCTTTTTTAAACCTAAAAGAAAAACAACCGAAAGGAAATTAATAATAAAGGAAAGAATGGTCAAAAACGAGGAATGGGGACCCCTCCCCCCCCTCCAGGAGATTTTGCTATCTCCCTAGACAACGTTGGAAACCCAAAACTATAAAGAATGACACAAAAGTTAACGTTAAATACTTACAGGTAAAAGGAGTAAATATTAAATCTATAAGGATTTAATCTGTATGTAAGTACGTTAAGTGTGGTCACAATGTATAGCCTTGGGTTGCTTTGTACTTTAGCGGTGAAGCTAAAGGTTGTAAAGGGGGAAAAACAAGTTCTCAGTTGCCTCATACTCGCACAGCCATGACAGCTGTACTAGTACTGACCTCCTTGAAGGGAAGCCACGAAGTATATCATTCTTAGCAATCTCACCATGAAACAGTATGTCACTACACAGTGAAAGGTGGCACTAAATAAATAGTGCACCACCGGGCATACATATGATAAGTTGCTGGAGAAGAGGGAAACTCCGCCAGGTAGGGGGGGGGGGAGGGGGAGACAACTAACATGCCCTAAAGCTATGCTAGAAGTACCTGCACCGAGTTCGAAAACTAAGCGCCATATGGGTGTATACATTAGATACGTACTACAAATCCACATATGTCCTCATTTTGAGACCAGACTGACTGATTCTTTATTATTAAAATCCTTTCAGATTGTAAAAAGAAAACTGTCGCTGAGGATCTCTACCCGATCGGAAGGGCGTCCTGTGAGTATTAAGGGCTTCAACAACGAAGGTCGTACTTGACTTGCGTGTTTCGCTTAACTCTAATTGTAAAGATGGGGGCATTGTTTGCAACTGACGATCATGTGTTAGAATTCTAACACACTTATTCTTCGTCCAACAACGTATAAGATTTGTTTACTAGTGAGTGATTTGAGAACAATTACGGCATTCCTTTCAGCCTTTGGCTATTCTTCTCTTCGTTCATAATGTTGTAGTTTACTATCTTAGTGATTGTTAAAATTAGATTCTATGGTAATCACACATAAAGCAGAACGTACAAAACATTAATATTCATACCACCGTATCTCTTCACTAATCGCTATAAAAGCGGTGAAGTTAACGGCACGCGGTGCGGTTTTTAAATGCACGAGGTTTGGAATGTAGTACTCCCCGGACCAAGAGAGAATCGAGTTTTTTGCTATAACGCTCACCCTTTAGTTCTTATTTAAGGCCGATACTGACACCTACACTGAATATACGAAGTCATACTCATAACGCTAATAAACAATTTTAATCTTATAACACAATCAACAACTTTCCAAATAACCAGATGAATAACTAATTACTACTGCAACCGGCACACTACTTTCGACAAATTTTTACACGAGAATTTAATACTGCTGGATTAAACCAGACATATAAAAAGACAGAGGCAACGCTGAAAGCGCTATTGAAAGAGGGACAGGGGGAGTCACAAAGTGGGAAAATCCACACGACAGATGGACGAAACACTTTGAACTATAACTGAACCTCAATACATGACTTTTAATACATCACAGATGTGTATGTAGATCGATTTGGTGGGCACAAAAGGCTCATCAGCTACTGAAGTAATGCTGACTAGCTTATAAGTAATAGTAAAATAATAGTATTTTACTGGGTTTTACGGAAAGGGGAAAAGTTGATTCTGCATCTTTACTTCCTATTTAAAGGGAAATTAGAGGCTAAACGACATCACTCGGCAGCACTATAACCAGTCAAAAGAGACAGCTACGGGGCACCAACATGTTGACGTTGCCTTATTCACAATTGATTGTCTGAGATGCGAGCTTTGAGGTTGAACAATCACCTGATTTGCGTACATGCAATAAAAGAAGGAGCTGGGCTCCAACCGATTAAGGATGTGTAACAAATCTCATGAATTCAAATAATCTACAACAAAACACTTCTGTATATAACACAGAGATGCTTTGAGGCACTCTCCACTACTATAGAACATATGTTCTATACATCTTTACAATCTACTTAATAATACTTTTGGATGTGTTTATCTGGAGCGCCGCTTCAACGGCATATAAATAATATGGGGAAACACTACAATATCTGAAAACAACCTGCTAACTTTTGTGACATCCTGTACTAAGATTACAACCGACCTGACTAAGGTACTAAGCGTAATAATAGCGTGGGAATTGGTAAGGGGTTATAGCAATAAGTAACCAGAAGAGTTATTTGTAAAAAAACTCTTTCATTAAAAAACATGCGCACTTCCTATTCTCATCCTTGGGAGGCATTCTTTTCACGTTGTGTAACGTGGTAGATCACGATCTACTACTCGACTATAATCCAGATCTTTCTTGTGGCTTATTAGGCCAGCAGAATAGAATAAATAGAAAGTGAAGAAGATGAGACTTCAACAGGGGGACTTTCTAGATATAAGCGGTGAGGCTAAAGGTGAAGTGAATCACCTCTCAAACGGCTGCGCTGGAAACTGGGTACTAAGGCTTTCTACGATTGCAAGTGCACATCCTAGTTATTTCTAACTAAGCAGGAATAAGCTATGTCGGTCAAGACTATGCTCTACTTGGATCGCCCAGAGTTGTGGTCGACGAGGGGGGGGACTAGCTAGTCTACATACGTAGAACGAGTTGGTAAAAACAACCTGATGGGTTTCATACTAGCTAAAAATGTAAAAAAGGTGTGAAATAAAATTATGTTGTAGTGCCTACAAGCACTTTTCGCATGTGTACGCGTTAGGGAGAGGGTGTAAGAGAAACGAACGCTACGCAGTACTTTGATTGTGTAAAGAAGGTGAATAAAGAGGGGATTTAAAAACGTTACCTAGATCGGATTAAATGTGAAAAATCAGGATTTAAAATATATCCTTATTTAGGCTAAATAGGCCTTTTGTAAGAGGTATAAATACCTCTATTTCTATAAAATATAAAATATATCTAATGTTGTCCTATTTATCGTGAACGAAAGTCACATTCTACTAAGATGTTAACAACAAAACTAGTTGACTCACTCAAGTCTACCATCATTTCACTCATAGATGAGGCTTAAGAAGAGTACAATAACAAAGACAGAGAGAATAAGAAGAGAAAGCAGATAGCTGACTGAAAAGATTAAAGAGGGAAGAAATATCATGAGAACAATCTCTAAATCAAATAACAAGAAAATAAGTGTTAAGAAGAAATAACGCAGAGAGAAAGGAACACGTGACAGGTTATGGTGCTCAAACCCACACTCATAAGAGCTCATCTCTTCACGTATCAGAGGGGATTTCTCTCCTAACAAGAAACCTACAAGCTTTAGAAGAGCAATTAAGATAAATCTGATAAGAAGTGCACAACTGACTAAAAACATTCAACTAAAAGATCGCTCTATCTTATAAGTGCAAATTATATGTTTTAAGTTAAACTATTTAGTTAAGACAATTGTTAAAATAACATAATATGAGCTTAAATCATACGCATATGATTCTGCCAAATTGTCTAGGTCAGGCTATAAACAGCATGGTGAGTTTAAAAGACTCAAAGATTAGTTATCTTACTGATCTAAGTCTGCTGAGAGCAGCATCTTTAGTATGTAACACTAAAATATTTATTATACTAAAACTTAAAAAGCTATATGAGGATAGGGATAAAACACATAAATAAACATAGCACAAAGGGAAGTAGTACTTTTCAAGACATTATCATGAGCATGTCGTAGCGAAAACGACAGAAAGTAATACGGATTCAAATAAAGACAAAAGAAAGAAACAAAGCGACAGAGACAATAAATAACAGATTAATAGGAATAAAACACATAAAGAAGATGTAAGTTATAAGCATACAAGAATACAAGAGGACTGCATATTCTGACAAAAACAATAAAGAGAAGTTAGCTCCTGAATACTCAGTATTGAACCCTGACACAAGCTCAGACTCTGACTCAGCAAAGTCAAAAGGTGCACGATGCGTTTCTGCAAGAGTACAAATGGTTCAAATGGGTAAGAAGAGCAGGAATAAGACAGAAGATTGAACGAAAAGTGAGCGAATAGAGTAAGAAAAGATTAAAATCATAAGTAAAACGATAAGAGTACTGAAGACTGACTCATAAGAGATAGACTGGGCTACCGATCGTAGGCTACCGATCAACCTATACTTGGAATTAGAAGATCAACCGGATATAAGAACTGAGAAGACTATGACTGAGCCAACACAGAAGAAAAGTACTAAGGAGTAATTTATGGATACTATGAGATACACATTAGGCAAGGTTAATCACACAAAGAAAGCTAAGAATAAACCTATTTGCGGGGCTAAATGATATACCAGCTTGTTAGCACGAAGAGGAGTAAGACTCTGCTTAGTGAATAGCTTAAGACCATCAAGGAGGGGTTGAACGAGGCCTACAAAAGACACTTTGTTAGGCCCTAAGCGTAAATGAAATAACCCTATAACCTTACGCTCAAATAGAGTAAAGAAAGCAACTGATAGCAAGATTAGTAAACATTGCACAAGTCAAGTTAGGAGGAGCATTCAAAGAATACTCAGAGAATATATTTAGTTTTGAAGACTAATGTTTTAGATTAAACTAATTCTTTAATCTAGTACAAGAGGTGAAAGGAAGAGTTAGAGTAAACTTGGGTGACATATTTCATAAAGAGTTGACAATAACTGGCCATTATAGCTACATTACATAGAACTAATACAATTAAAAAAGACAAAGACAGCGGGTTAACTATCAAATAGTTATAGATAACTATAAACTTAGCTAAGAACATAGGTATTGGAGGTAATGCTGCTATATTGAGTAGAAGTAATATAAGTAAAATCACTATAGGTGCTTTATCACGACTAGTGTAGATAAGAGGCTTTAGAAGCCCTTTAAAAGTAAGGAGGAGGAGAAGCATGTTTATGAAGTAGAGGGAATAGAAGAAAAAGAAGCTTGAAAGACTACCTGATATGATCCTGATAAGGAGGAAAGAGTTATTAGCCATAGAAGAAACTACAATAAGATATCGCAGGTCTAAGACTATAAGCATGTAGAATCCTCCTACAATTAGGGACATAAGCGCAGAAGTGAGAACAAAGGTTCTATAGGTGCTTCTATAGAAAAGGTGAAACAAGAAAAGAGGAGGCAACTTGTGCAGAGTTCTTCTAATAAGGAGGGTAAAAGAAGGAAAACGGTACAACACGTTAAGATATCAAGACATGAATGGAAATATCCCTAACTTTAAGAATAACGAGAAGTAAAGCAAGTAGCTTTGGTCCAAGGTGTAAAATACTAACATTCTAAAGGATGCAAGTGTTTGTATAAGAAAATAAAGTATCAATTGAGTATATCTGTGAAGAAAGATAGTGTAAGCTAGACCTATAAATAGTAGTATAGCAATCTCTATATAAACTCAGAATAAGTAGAAATTACTCAAAGTAAACATAAAGAGTAAAACCAAAGAGTAGACACTAAAGAAAAGGTAAGAAAAAGGTGTGAAAATTACAAACATAATATAAATACTTTGCTAGCAAAGATTTTATGATTGGAAATCAAATGTATTGATTATACTATACTTATTAAGTTAAATAAAAGAGAATTACCTTAGCGATCACAACACTACATACTTGATATACTAATTTAACTTCAGGTCCTCCTTCCAGTTGACCTACTTTGTTTCGACTTACTCAATTGTATTAATAGAGGTGACGGGCGATTTGTACTTAAAGAAAACGAAAGTTTATAAGAATTACTCATTCTAATTACTGTCAAATCCAAATTAAGCAGTTTTTAAGCATGCTACTAGTAAACTTAATTGCAACCCAGGAAAACTAAATAACAATCTCTATATGGATCTGAATTATATTTTAAGAAATATTACAAGTAAAAAGTTATTTATACTTTAAACAAACATACAGATAACATACATATTTAGGAGCTAAGATGGTGGATTATCCAATTAATTCATAGGTTTCTCTGAGAGCTTTCTTTACCGCCAAAGAGTTTAAATTTATAATATAATTATCTTAATAATTTAAGCTACCATAAAAGGGTATCTAATCCTTGTCTTTAAATAGCTTTATAAAATGTATAGAAACTCGAACAGTTTCCCATTTTACTAGCAACTGATACGAATAACATATAGAATAAGAGATAGGCTAAAAAGAACACTCAGTCTAACCACGTCTGCTGGCACTCTATTTGAAAGTTCTATAAGAAAGACTACATGTTGTATTTCAACAGTGGTAAATCTCTAAATTAAAATGGGTTGTACTTTAAACTAATGTCTATATATTTAATCAATCCTGCTTTTAGCAAAGCACCTGATTCATAAAGTGTAAGCTGAATAATATAATTAGCTTCTAATTACAAATTAGATGTTTTATAGTTTAAACTAATACAGCAGTTATGAGAAAGGACTAGATAGTCTCATCGAGATACAATCCTAGAAGAGTCATGAAAATGTAGGCCTGAAGGAAAGCAATAAATACTTCTATTAGAAGTAGTACTGTTAGTACGATATACAAGAAAGGGGCTAGGGCTGCAGAAAGCATCGAAAAGTAAGAAAACATAAATATTATAATATGCCCTGCGGAAAGATTAGTAGCAAAACGAATTGTAAGTGTAAGCGGGCGAATAATTTGAGAGAAGATCTCTACTAGAGGTAGAAAGAGTATAAGGCCGGATGGCGCTCCATAGGGAAGCATATGAGAGACTATCCCTTTAAAATCACGGTATAGTCCGTAACCCATAATAGGTACCCAAAACAATAAAGCGTTAAATAGAACATAAGAATAGAACATTATAGGAACAGTGAACAAGGGAACATTAGCTGTTATTATAAGAAACAAGTAGCGTCCTCCTGCTATAAATAGAAGAGATAGGAAAACATTAGGGAAAGAAGATATAAGAGCCGGATAAACGGACTCTTTAAGAGAAGAAATGCGTCTAGCACCTACAAACATCTTAACATTGTAAACAAAGAAGACAAATCAAGAAAGAACAATAGATAACAAGAATATAAAACCCATTTTATATAAATAGCATTGCTATTCTGTGTAATTCAAAGTTACAAGTACACTTTATACTATTATATATAAGAAAAGCTACTAAGTAGCACTACTAAGTCCCAAACTTAAAATTCTTAATAAACTATTTCCTTGATGATCACTAACGTAGAAGATATGTTTAGATTTACAGTCTAATATAATGTGTTATATTAAGTAATCAAATAATAATTATAGTTACTAATTCCTTTCGTACTAAAGCAACAAATGTAACTAAAGATAAAATCCAACCTGTCTTGCAACGGTTTAAACTCAGATCATGTAATTTTTCAATAGTCGAACAGACTAACTATATGAGCTTCTGCAACCCATAAGGGAAAATAATCCAACATCGAGGTAGTAGGCACACTTGTCGATAAGAACTCTCTAAGTGTATTACCCTGTTATCCCTAAAGTAGCTTCACAAATAATTAAGATTAAGGTCAATGAGTTATTATAATACTCTAAAGTCCCCATTTAAACTTATAGATTGAAACAACAGTCTTAAAGTTAAGTTTTATAGGGTCTTCTCGTCTTTTAGAGATAACTAGAAGTTTTCATCTAGTTCTCAAATTAAGTAAGGTAAAGAAACAATAGATTTTCTACATTTCATTCTTTGAACAGATTTTTAATTAAAAAAACAAGAATCACGCTACCTTTGCACAGTCAGGGTACTGCAGCTTTTTAACTTTGTCAATTAGCAGAAGATACCCCAAATTCTATCTTGGGGCTATGTTTTTAATAAACAGTTGTAAAAAAAGAGCCGAATTCTAATTCTTTACTCAAATTCGTTAAAATAGTTTAATAGAAGACTTAATAATACTTACATTATAGATTTATTTAAGAATTTAAATAAAATCTCTCTAGATAAAGTTAAAAGAATAAATCTTAATATATAGAAGAAATAGTTATAACAACACAGTATAGAATACTTTTAATTCTCATTTTGGATAATTAAGGGATTTAACTAGGAACTACTAAGCTTAACCTAGTGGTCTATAAGCCATTATGGCTTATGTGTAATACAACAGTTGAGAGAACCAGTTAAAACTAAGATCGGTTAAGTTCTAGTAACTACCACTTCTTTAACTTTTTATTGCTACAAAAAACCTTTAAAGCAGTAGATCTCTTAGTTTCGGGAATTAAACATCGTTTTATTTTCTTGTAAGATCATAATACAAAAGGCAATTAAATAAAGAATAGATATAATTAAGAGGCTATTTTAATATTGTTAGGGTGTTACGGTTCGTTTTTACTACTAGGTGGAACAAATGATATAAATATTATTATTTATAGGTAATAGGAGGATGTAGATATTATCGTTCATTTTTATTTAAGGGACTTAAAATCTTTAGTTTGACATTCTAAAATATTATTTTATACTATAAAAATTTATAGGGGGTTGAGAACCATGATAAGGGTATGAACCTTAGAACTTATAACTTAGTTTACCCTACAAGTTAAGAGCTTTTGCAACTCTTAAAACACTAACAGTGTCATTACGTAAGTACAGATAGGTAACGACATGAGATCAGGCTGCTATAGCAGAAATAAGGATAAAGAAGAGTACAGTACAGAACAAAGCAACTTCATTGTAAGGTCTTTCAGCTGGACATCTTCCTAATCAAGTTAAAAGGAAGAAGTTAGCAATAAACCTTCAATACACGAAGCGAGCGATAGGAGAGAAGTTTATACCACTAAAAATGATTCTAGAAGAAGAGATAGTAAATACAAATAGGAATATTACAGAAAGAACAAGTCCTAGTACACCACCTAACTTGTTAGGGATAGAACGAAGAATAGCATACGCAAACAGGAAGTATCATTCTGGCTGAATGTGGGTAGGAGTGACTAAAGGATTAGCAGGAATTCAATTCTCTGCATCTATAAGATTGTAACCATACTTAAGGGTTACTACCATGAAAATAAACATAAACACAAAGTATACGTATAGATCTTTTACAGCATAATAGTAATGGAAAGGAACTTTATTAGTTCTAGAAGATACACCTAAAGGATTAGATCTTCCTTGTATATGAAGGAAGAAGATGTGAAGAATTACCAGTGCAGACACTACGAAGGGTAAAAGATAATGTAATGTATAGAAACGGGTAAGAGTAGGATTAGAGACTGCAAAGCCCCCTCAAACTCATTGCACAAGAGTTGAACCTAAAAGAGGAATAGCGGAAAGAAGGTTAGTAATCACTGTTGCTGCTCAATAAGACATTTGCCCTCAGGGTAGAACATAGCCTAGGAAAGCTGTACCTATAAGGATTAAGTAAATAAGAACTCCAATGTTTCATAACTCAGGGTAAACATAAGAACCATAGTAGAGACCTCGACCAATATGTAGGTAGAGAAACAAGAAGAAGAAAGAAGCTCCCGTTGAGTGAACTAAACGTAGAAGTCAGCCGTAGTCGGCATCTTGATAGATCATAATAACCGAATCAAAGGAAAGACTAGCATGACCTGAAAAGCGCATAGAAAGGACGATACCCGTAACTAGCTGAAGGACTAGAATAAGGCCAAGTAAAGAACCGTGGTTTCAGTTAACAGAGAGGTTAGCAGGAGTAGGTAAGTCAATAAGGACACCGTTGATAATTTTAATAAGAGGATGTTGTTTGCGAAATCTCATAAGACAGCTGCTAATTTAGCATAACCAAAGCCTAAATTTGGGACATATAATTCTGCCAAGCTGTCAGAACAAGCAAGTGACTGAGGAATTGCACCTCATGAGAATATTTAGAAGATATTCACTAGCTAACAACACTAATTGCTAGTGCAAATGCACATTATAGCCGTGAAAAGACTAGGTATTAGGGTTTATACTATAGCAACAAAGATAATAAGGAATTGCACCTTAAAGTTTTGTTTTCAAGACAAAAATAGACTAATCTGGTATCTTGATTTAAATTAGTGTAATATCTATAGTGCTTCAAACTATTGCTTTAATTTAAGCTATTAAATCTAGTTAGGGGTCGTTGGACATGTAGACAGACTCGCTATAGGGTTAGAGAGGGTAGATACGTATAAGAGTTACGACCCTAAAGGTCTTCACTGACTGGAGGGAGGAAGGACAGAGGAGCTATAGGGTTAGAGAGGGTAGATACGTATAAGAGTTACGACCCTAAAGGTCTACACCGACTGGAGGGAGGAAGAGAGGAGAACAGGTAGGAGATGAGAGACCTCAGGGTGAGTAAGAG
>Ga0209668_10001209_pt1 | contig 10960 bp, 13 predicted proteins | sample FrelakmetPLP11PL_FD_187150 | JGI IMG/M metagenome (GOLD analysis project Ga0209668, IMG submission 187150) | Freshwater lake sediment microbial communities from the University of Notre Dame, USA, for methane emissions studies - PLP11 PL (SPAdes)... | ecosystem: Environmental > Aquatic >... | reverse complement strand
TGCCAATGACCGAAAGGACTATTATCTTTAGTTTTAGACCAAACATATAAAATAATAGTTCTATTATATGGTGATAAAAGTTCATCTATATTATTATAATCATTTATTTGACTATATTGAATTATTTTTACTTTATTATTTAAAATTGATTTTATTTCATTTCCTGTTAGGGGGTTATCCATATTATTTACCAAAGATAATAAAATGAAAAATAACCAGCCTTATTATAATTATTTATATCTTTGTTATGGCGTTTTATATATAAATTTCTTCTATTATTGTCATAATGATTTAAATCACTATAAAATCCAATTTTATCGAAAAAGTGTTGATATCTTACATCTCCAAAAGATGCTAAATATTTATTATTTTTATATACATCATATTTTTTGTTCTTTCTTTTTGAAGGTGCTATAAATTGATAACCATCTAATAAATATATACTCATATTATATAATTATATATTTATATTTTTGTTAATTTTTCAATTGGTATATAAAAATAATTTTCTTCTTTATCATTAAAATCTTTTCTATACCTTCTAAATGATTTTTTTTCAAACTTTTCAAATTCCTGATTATTATATTTAATATAATAAATATCATCTGTAAAATTAAAAATAAAATATAAATTATCTTCTTTTCCTAATATCACTTTACTGCAAGTAATTAACGTTGTTGGATATTTATTATAATTAAATTTTCTACTTTTTAATTCATATATATTTTTATCTCCAATATAATCAAATCTACTGTTTTTAGTTTTAACAATTTTTATATTATCTTTAAAATAATCTTCAACTCTATCTAATATTTTAATTTCCTGTTCTTTTCCAAAATTATAATCATTTATAAAACTCATTTTAATATATTATAGTATTAGATAAAAATTTTTAAATCTATACTATTTTATTAATTAATTATTCTTTTAATATAAAACATTCTTTTTCAGTTAAACAAATTTGGGGTGATGTTGTAAATATTGTAGTCCATCTACTATTTTTAATACCTAATACCCTTTTAATATTTTCTTTTGATAAACCAAAATATATTTTCAATGCATTTCTAATTTGATGAGATACTGAAGCATTGAAAAAAGTAAAAGAAGAACAACCATTTAGTGCGTGTTTTGTCTCTCCGTGATTAGTTGTTAAATGTGAAGTTTGAGCAACTGAAATATTACGCTTTCTGCTTAATTGAATTAATGAATTCATTAAACTAAATATTTTTGTTTTTAATTTATCAGGCTTATCGTCTGATAACATATCAACATCATCAAAACACACAAAACAATCATCTGGAAAATCATCTGGTGTTAAACCTTCTTCTTCAACATACGCTTCTAAATCAATTCTTTTAGAAATTAATGGGTCTAAAAGCTCATCTTCTTTACATTGAGAGAACAAGAATATTTTATTTTTTGGATTACATTTAATATACTGCTTTAATAGGTCTGCAAGATACCAACTTTTTCCGCAACCTCTCCTGCCATTTATCATATAAACATCACTCTGCCCTTTTTCGTTATTTGGCATCTGTTGAAAGACGCCTTTATCATCTAAACTACAATAATCAACTTCTTCTTTAATATCTTTTGAATTACAATTTGAAATACAATTATCGCAACAATCACCTTTACATTTTTTATTACAATTATTACAACATTTTTTTCTTTTATCGTGTAAATAAACAATTTTATTATTTAATTTACCTCCTACAATTTTCGCTAATCTTCTACCACATTCTAAACTTAAAGTTGTATCCATATTAAACTATAATATATTAAAAGAAAAAAAATATAATTATTTAATAGATAAATTGTTATATTTAATAGCGTTTAATAGGTTTTCTTTTTGGTTTTCTTTTTGGTTTTTTTCCTCCTTTTAAATAATCAAAACCAATACTTGCAACTCTAGATAATGGTTTTATATAATTACCATATGGTAGATATTCAGTAAAATATGGTATATGTTTAGTAATATAACTTGCTGTATCTAACCAAGTTGAAGGATGTTGTTTAATATGTTTAAGCGGTTTTAAATGTGTTTTTTCTTCAAAACCCCCTTGTCTTGGATTTTTTAAAGATTCTTCTACTGGTCTATGTATATTTACTATTTTTGGGTTGTATCTACCATATTCTTCTATTGGTGTAATACCTCCACTTAAACAATTAGAACAACCACAATTACCTCCACTTAAATAAATGGGATATGAACCGTAATTTGTATATTTTCTTTGTATCATTATATATAATACCTAGATATTTTTTTTATTTTTTATTTTATTATATTTAACTAATATTTTATTTAGTCTTATCGTTTTAATACCTAATTTAATCGCTTCTGGGTCTTGCATTTCATCGTATATTCGCATTTTATAAATATATATTTTAGATTCTAAATCAGTCCAACCTTCATTTTTTAAATAATCAATAATATCTTCTTCGATTTCTTGTAAATCTAAACCATATTTATCTAATAACCACTGAAATGATTTTATTCTATTAACTTTTTGATTTATTAATTTTTTAATTAATATTTTTGGAAAATATAGCTCTGTAATTTGGTCATATAAAAATTTTTTTGCTTCTATAACTTCTTTACTATCTGTTTTTTTTAAAAATATATTTATACTTGGTAAAGTTAAAGAAATAAAATTTTCTTTTATGAGGGGTGGTTGTTGTAATTTAAATGTTTGTAAATATTTTTCTCTAAATTTTTTTTGTAATGTTCTAATAATCTTATCTTCTTTTTCTTCTAGTTTCGTTTTTTCTAATGTTTTATATAATTTTATATAATCATCATATATTTTTATTTTTTTTAATTCTTTATCAGTTTGAATAATTGTTGGAATAGATATTTGTTTTTTTTTATATTCTCTTTTTTTATATTCTGTTGTTAATTTACACAAATCAGTGCAATTATAATATTCTATTGGTTGTTTTCTTATTTTTCGTTTTTTTGGAATATATCCACTATTTAATTTACATAAATTTGTGCAATTATAATATTCAATTGGTTGTTTTATCATTTTATAATTATAATTGAGAAATAAATTCTTCTATTTTATCTTTTAAATCTTGTAAAAATAATTTTGTATTTCTTATATTATTATTTTTATCTTCATCAAATAGTAATAATTTATTATCTTTTTTACAATTTAATAAATGTTTTTTAGATTTTTTATGAGTATAGTAATAATTAATCTTAAACGATTTTTTACATTCTTTACATTCAATAACTTTCATACAATATATATTATTATAATATATAATTATATAATAGTTTTACTAATTAACAGTTATTTTATTGAATATTTCTTCTTTTTCAACTTTTTCTTCTTTTTCTTCTTTTTTATTTTCGTATTCTTGAAAACATTTTATTAAAAATTTTTCAAATTCTTCTCCCTCTTCTTCTAATTCTATTATTTTTAATTTTAAGTTTATATTTTCTTTTTTAACCTCTGTTAATTCATCTAATAATTTATCAACTTTATCAACCAGTCCTTTAATATCTTCAACTAAATTAGCCATATATTTATTTATATAATACTATAATATATTTTTTTTAAATTATTTTCTAATTATTATATTATAATGTGTGATAAAGAATTACAAGATTTTGTTTATTCTGTTAAAAAATTTCCTGATGAATTTCCTCAAGAATTAATTAAAGCAATTAATTTAATAAGTAATAATAAAGATGATATCGGTATAATGGGTTCTTTTAGACAAAAATCGCTTATATTTAGTGCTGATATTGATTGTTTAGAAATTATACCATTAGATAAACAAGCTAACGCTTTAATTAAAATTGTTAAAAAAATAATAGATGATGTTGATTATAATAAAAAAATATTTATTGGAGATATTAAATGCGGTAATAATAAATATCATCCACTTTTAAATTATATTGGTTCAATAAAAAATAATAAAATTGTTGGGTATAGTCTTGAAAGTATAAAATTACATCTAATAAATGATTATATACCTGAGCTTTCTAATCTACCTTTAGAACCTACTGTTGAAGAATGGTTAAAGATAAAAAAATTTGTAAGTTCTTTAATTGCTATTCGTTGGAAACCTAACGAAATATTATCAAAATCTAAGAAAATTAATCAAGATTTTATTGATTTAGATTTTGCTGTTTATAATTCTAATACAACAAAAATAGATATTATTTATAATTATTATGGTAAATTTACTGAAATTTCTAATATTATTTATTCAGAAATGCAATCAAAAGATTATTTTGTTAGACAAATAAGGGAAAATATGATGTATAATATATATAATAATAATATTCTAAAAGGTTTGAAAAATGCTTATTCAATTGCAAGAATAAAAGATGATTGCGATATTTTAAGAAAAATTAGTCCAATATTAATTTCACCGGTAAATAGTTTAAGTTCTTGTAAATCAGATTTAACAGTTTTAACTGATAGTTTAGATTTTGGACTTAAATTATATTATCATCGTTTTTTAATTTCATCACATATAGGAACAATAATTTTAAAATTAGCAACTTATTATTTAGATGATTTACCAACCGATATTTTTCACGAAATTAATTCTTTAATTGATTTGTATGATGATAAAAAATTTAAAGAAAAAATTGAATATATTAACGATTTAATAACTGAAATTACAAATAAAAATAGTATAGAATATATAAAAAAAAATAATATAAATATCAAAAAATATTCTCTGTAAAATTAATATCTAATATATAAATATATAATAAATATAATGGAATTAGCAGAATATTATGGAGGAATGAGCCCTATGCAAGCAAAAATGGCACATTTAAGAAGTTTAAGAGGTGGAGCAAGGTCTAAACAACCTTCTTCATATCAAGCTTGCGTAAAAGCTTGTAAATTATCATCTGGATATGTTCCAAGAGTTCTAAAAAAAGCACCTAAAAAATTAGTTGAAGCAATGGCACGAGCTTCTAGTATGGGTCTTGATTATCCATCTTATCAAGCGTTAAAGAAAGAAGAATCAAAAGCTAGAGCTAAAGCAAAACGAGGATTAGTTCCAAGAAAACCAAGAGCTAAAAAAGTATATCCATTAGTTCCTTATGACCCTGCAATGGCACTTTTTCAATCATCAATCTCAAGAGCACCAAGATTAAAAAAACCAACAAAAGCACAAATGGCAACATTTGCAAGAGTTCAACAATTTTTAGCATCACAAGGTTTATAAAAAATTACAATAATAAATATATTTTCTATTATTATATATAATATAAAATATGTCAAAACAATTAAGTGAAAAAATGGCTAAAGTTAGAAGTAAAAGAAAATTTAATAATCAATGTTCTGATGGTAGTTATCAAGGCTGGGCGTCTCAATCTCTTAGAACACTGGCTGGAGATTTTGGAGTAAAAAATAGGGGTAGAATGAATAAAGAAACTTTATGTGAAAAAATGAAACCTTTTAAAAAAGGCGACCCTTTAGTATATCAACAAACAGGTGAATGGAATAAATGGAAACCATCAGAAGATTATGATATACCTTATTCAGCAAAATATAGGCATTATGTAAATCCAAAATATGAAGTTGATGTAAATAATGGAATTACACAAGTTAAATTTAATAAATGGACTAAAAGAGCAAGGGATGCAAAAAGATTAGGGCGAAATGTTGTAAGAATTGAACCAGAAAAAGAAACCCTTAAATGGATTTCAGAAACAAATTATAAAAAACCAAAAAAAGAATATATAAGAAAACAACCAACAATTACTGAAAGATACAAAGAACAAAAATTATATGAAGATATTTTAAAAGATGAATATGAAACTTATTTAGAAAAATCAGAAAAATCTATTAAACAAAACCCACAATTTAAATTTTCAAACTTATCATTTGATGAATGGAAGTATTTAATAAAAGGATTACCAAAACCAATTCAAAGAGAATATATTACAAAAGTAGGATTGACACCTGAAGAAATTGCAAAAACAAGAAAAAATTATTTAAAACCACAACCAGAAATACCAGCAATTATTCCAACTGCTTTAATGCCTGTTAATCCGCCAGAATTACCACCAAAAAGACCAAGAGGACGCCCACCAAATCCAAAAGCTAAAAAACCTGAATTACCACCTAAACCTTTATCACTTTTAACTGCTCCAATTAATTTAATTAAAACAAATTCAAGGGGACGACCAAGAAAAAATTAAATTAATTTAATTAAATTAATTTAAAAAAATAAAATATATTATAGTATTATATAAATATATATAAAATGTCTGATTTATTAAATAGTGTTGTAAGTATAACTGATGAAGAATTTAAAACTGATGATAAACCAACAAAACATTATATGGTTGAATGGTATAAAAAAAATAAAGAAAAACATTTACAAACAATGAAAGAAAAAAGTATTTGTTCGTGTGGTGCTTCTGTTTCATATGGAAATAGAAAACGTCATTTACAAACTCCTAAACATTTAAAAAAAGTTTCTGAAAATACAATTTAAATAATATTATATTTATTATATAATATTAATTAATATTTTTATTATTATTTATTTGTTTTTACAATATATTTTTTTCTCCATCTTTTCAAGCGTCTCTATAGTAAAATCTTTATTTACTTTAAAGATTGGTTTTTTACCTCCTGCCCCAATATCTATTAATATTTCTTCTTCATTATATAATTTTTGATATATATCCCAAATACTACAATTATTTAATTTTGTTGAATGTATAATACCTTCATCACTAATACCTTTCATTCTATAATGTAATCCTGTTTTAATTTCACCTGTTTTAATATCTACACCTTCTAATTCATCAATATATATTTTTTTAGCAACAAATAAAGCTTTTTTAGATATTACATTTTTACATCCTTCTAATTCAAAATCAGAATGAAATTGACCAAGTTTTTTACCTTCTAATTCTAAACCATATTTATTAAAATATACTTCTTTTAATTTTGAAATATCAATATCTTTTAAATGCATACTGTCAGTATCTTGATAATATATATCAATATTATTATCTTCCGCAGTGCATATTACTTTATTCATTATTCTTTTTGAATAACTTAAAACCTGAACCCCTACTTGTGGTATATTTTTATGAACCATTATATTTTTTATAACTTTTGCTATCCTTTTACATCTATGCTTATCTTCATCACCTGATAAAATTGTAATATCACTTACAAATTCATAATTTCTATTTATAAAACTATTATATTCTTTAGATGTATTAAATATTTTTGTTTCATATTCAATTGGCTTTAATATGGTTTTACCGTATGAACTATTCATTAATTCTTTAAAAATTATTTGCGTTGGGTTTTCTTCTTTTTTCTTTTTTAATCTTTCATTAAATAATTCTAACATTACACTATTAATTTTATTATTTACTCCTTCTTCAAAATAGTAACCTTGTATAATATCAAATTCAATTTTTTGAAATTCTATTAAATCCTCTAATGCGTAATTATCAACATATTGATATTTATTAATTAAATCATTTGTAAAATTTCTAGTGCCATCATCTGAAATTTCAGAACCTAAAGGAAAATGACGATTAATACCAATCGATTTAATTAATATTTTTACAAAATAACCATCTTTATTTTTTATATAATCGTAATTTAAATTATCTTTTTTAATAACTTTTGGTAATCCTTGTAAAAAACCTTTCATTGCGTTCATTGCTGAAGGATATAATGAAACACCATCAAAATCGTTTATATTTTCTTTTGTTTGTTGTTTTTTATTATCTTTTAACATCGTCCGACCTCCTACAATACAACGAGATATAAAAATTTGGGGTATTCCTTGTAAATAATAAATATTATCATAACAACCTCTATTAATTAGATATTCGTGAGCTATTGAAGGTAATGAAACAAAATTTTTAATATCCAAATTTGTAATGTCTATCATCCACTCTCTAAATTTCATATATCCAAATTTTAATATTTCGCAATCTATAATGCAGTATCTTTTAGAATATTCAATAATATCGTATTTATTATTCGGATATCTTAAATTCCATCTATCAATATTATTTATAAATTGTTCTTTATCTTCTTTTTTATCTATATATTTTAAGGCTTCATCAATACTACAATATATTTTTTTAATATTATCTTGATTATAAAATTTATATGGCATAACCTCCTTTATTATATAATTTTCTTTATCTTTATTAATTATATAATCTTTATCAAAACTTTCTTTAAATTTTCTTAAAGGCATATTAATCATATTTAAACTATCTATAATTTTAATTTTAATTTTATTATAAGACGCTAAACAAAACATTAATTTTTTACCTTTTGATACATATTTTTTAATTGTTAGATGTTCATATATAAACCTAAAATCATAACCTGCATTATGAGCAATTAATAAACTATTTGTTTTTAAAGATTTTAAAAATTTAATTGCACAATCATCACCACTAAAACTATTAATTTTATTACTTTCATCTATACTACATATTAAATAAGCTTTATGAATTTCATTAGGGTCTGTTTCAGCATCGAAAAAAACTAATTTATAATCATCTTTATCTTCTTCTTTTTCTTCTTCTTTTTCTTCTCTTTTTTTAACCTCATTATTTTCTCTTATAATATCTTCATCATAATTTAAATTTTCAATATCATCGTTTTTGAATTTGTCATAATGATTTGATAATAATAATTGTTCATTAATTTCAATTGGTATTAAATATTTATCTTTGTTTTCTAAATATATTCTAATTAATTCAAATGAATTTATAGTTCTATTTTCATCTTTATCTCCTTTTTTATTATATATATGATTGAATCTATTTTTATTTTTAATTTCGAAATAATTTTCAATTGCATATCGTGTATAATTAGTTTTATCATTTATAAAATAATGTTCATCTAATAAACCAATATTATAAATTTCATCTTCATTATCTCCGTATGTAATATTTTGAGTTGTTCCATCTTTCTTTTTTATACATTTTACAATTATTTTAATGTCTATTTCATAACATAACTTTTTTATATTATCAACTGCAATGTGTCTATTTTTGAAATATATTTTTATTTCATTTAATTTACTTTCTTCAAGTCCTCCTTCTTTTAATGCTTCATATAAACAATTATTTTTATAATTTCCATTTTCATATTCTTCTTTATTAAATTTGCTTGTTGCATCATATGAACCATAATTAAAAACTTTGTATATACCGTATTTATCTAAATTAATATCTGTATTATTTAAGTATTTGAAAAATGCACCCTTTTTTTTATTATATCTTATTGTTGGTTGCTCTTCTTCATCACTTAAAAATAAATCTTCAACTGGTTTTTTATATACGTTTTTAAATGCTATAAATTCGGCTAATTGTCTTATTGATATAATTGATGAATTAGCACTATCTGAACTTTCTTCAGCTATAGTAGTTGTTAATTCATCTAAAAATCTATTTTTATTATTTTCATTCATCGTATAATAATTTTTAAAATCTATTGTAAATACTGTAGGAATACCTGCTCTATTTATTAAAACGGTTTTAAAAATTTCTAATAATTGATTATCGTTATATAATCTTTGTTCGGTGTCTTTATCAATTAATTCAATTCTTGCAATTTCAATAATATTATTATTTAAATTTTTTATATCCTGTTCTAATTTTATTAATACATTTTTATAATTTATTTTTCTTTCTTCTTGTTGTCTTTTAGCAATTTCAATAAATTTTAATTCTGTTTCTTTCATTATTTTTTGTTGTCTTATATAATCTTCTTCTTCTTTTTTCTGTTGTGGATTTACTGAAATTATATTAAAATATTGTTGTATTCCTTTTATTTGTTTCTTCTCTTCTATTATTTGCTTTTCAATTTTCTTTTCAATTTTCTTCTGTTTTTTCTCTTGTTCTTTCTTTAATAATTTTAAATTGAATTTTTTATTTTTTTCAATCTGCTTTTTTACTCTCTTTAAAAAATCTTTTTCTTTTTCGTTTTTTATGCTCTTAAGGTCATTTGCATAAATAAAAATATTAAATTCATTTTTACTTAAAAATCCTAATGTCTTGACTGCTTCAAATTTAATTTCCGAAATTTTCACCATACTATATTTATATAATACTATAATATATTTTATTTTTTTAAATCTATTTTTAAATCAAAATAAATCAAATTGAATAAGGTAATTTTATAAATCATAAAATCGTAAAAATCATAAGAGCCGAAGAAATCACAAAAAATTTCGATTTAAAACGATTTAAAGTTTTGATTTTATACTATATTATATATAATATGATGATGACCGACGACGATATAAACAGAATACAAATTGAAAATGCCCCAATTTATGAAATATTAAACCGAGTAATTACAAAATTCGAAGTTGATGAAAAATTGACAGACGACGAAAAAGAAATGATAAGAAAAGCAACAGATAACCTATATAATAATAATTTTGAAGGTTTAATTAATTATTACGGTTTTATAAAACGCCATAAAAAAAATAAAAATTTTAATAGTTTAAAAGCCTCTATAATTATTTTTATTAATAATTATAATAAATTTTTAGATGATTATAAATTATTAAATATTCCTAAAATAATAAAATATAATAAATTTCGAGAATTTTATTATTATAAATTAAAAACCTTAAAAAGTGAATTAAGAACATTAGAAGCAATTTATAAAAAAGTATTAAAAATAAATAATTTTTGGTTGCCTCTAAATAATCAATTTTAAATAAATACTATAATAATATAATTATTATAATATTTTTTAACCATATAAAAAAACAATAAAATTTTAAATAAAAAAATAAAAATCACAAAAAAATAAAAATCACAAAAAAATAAAAATCATAAAGTGAGAAAGGACTTAAAGGACTATAAAAAAGTATAAAAAAATTATTTCATTTTATTACGTCTTTTCATCGTCTCATATTACGGAATTCATAAAATGGATAAGGTGATTTAGTGCAGTTTTTGAAGGAG
>Ga0209668_10001208_pt1 | contig 10965 bp, 8 predicted proteins | sample FrelakmetPLP11PL_FD_187150 | JGI IMG/M metagenome (GOLD analysis project Ga0209668, IMG submission 187150) | Freshwater lake sediment microbial communities from the University of Notre Dame, USA, for methane emissions studies - PLP11 PL (SPAdes)... | ecosystem: Environmental > Aquatic >... | reverse complement strand
CTGTACATCTTTTCAAGATTCATCAGGGCAGATATTACCTGAGTACTTATTTCAACTGAATTGGCATCGCTTTGTTTTTTTATGCTCAGTCCGATTGCCGGTTTTCCGTTCAGTCTTGAAAAAACCCGAACCGGTTTTTGAGTTTCATATACTTCCGCCACATCTTTAACCTTAATGGTAATCCCATACTCAGAATTACTGAATATGACCAGATTACGTAAATCATCTAGCGTTTTAAAACGCCCTCGCATTTCAACTGGTATATCTAAATCAGACGATTCAACGCCGCCGGCGGGAACATTTTTATTAGACTGACCTACTGCTTTTAAAACCTGTAACAAACTAACATTATAAAGTTTCAGGCGATCTGCATCAACCCCAACCATCACTTCATTTTCCATTCCACCTGTTATGTTAACATCGGCCACTCCGTTTATTTGTGAAATTGCAGCTATTATGGTCTCTTTGCAAAGCCTTGTTAATTCCAGAATTCCAACATCTGAGAAAACCGCTAAACGAATGATGGGTAAGTCATTGAAATCGAAACGTGTTAACACAGGCGGTCGTGAATCTGCCGGCAGTTTTGTAACAACTGAAAGCAATTTACGGGATGCGTTTTGCAATACTTCATCGACATTGGCATTTGCTTTTAACTCAAGCTTTACCAATGAAAAATTATCCTGCGAATTGGATGTAATGGTTTCAACGCCTCCCAGTGAGGCTAACGCATCCTCGAGATGAACGGTCACCTCCTGTTCCACTTCTCTGGGTGAAGCGCCCGGATAAATTGTTACCACAGTGATTACCGGAGGATTAAACTGAGGGGTCAGTTCATAGTTGAGCAAAAAGAAACAATAAATTCCTGAAAGGACAATCAAAATATAAAAAACTGCCAATAAAGTAGGACGTTCTATGGAAAGGCGCGTAATATTCATTTTTTAGTCTGTGTGCATAAATAACTCAATAATCAGGTTCCTTTCTTAATGGATTACTTTCACCCGATCCCCGGTTTTTAGAAGATAGTTTCCTTCAACAGCTATATTTTTATTATTGAGTTCGTTACCTATTATTGTAATATGATCATCGTCAAAATCGAGGTATTTAACAGGAGTAAATTCAACCTTATTATCAGGCTGAACTAAAAATAACCCTATTTCTCCATTAATATTTGTAAGAGCCCGTCTGGGCAGCAGAAGTTTCGGCCCGACCGGAATTTTAATCTGAATATTTACAATACTACCTGTTCTGGGCGATTTTATTTCTCCCGGAGCTAATGTGAATATAGCGGCAATACCACCGAATTTTCCGGATTTTTCTCCAATTTCAGCAAGCTTAATTGAATAATCTTCTCCATGTCCAAAATCACTTGACATTATTGCATTCAAACCTTTATATAAATAATTTGCCTGTTCAGGATTAATTTTTGCTTCAATTTTAACAGAATGTCCTCCAATGATTTCGCAAACAGCGGTTCCCAATCCTGCTGTATTGCCTTTTGAAACAAAGAGTTGGTTAATAATTCCACCAACAGGGGCTTTAATAATATAATCATTTAACCGTTGCCGCAGGCTGTTCATTTTTGTAAGTGCTCCTTCAAGCTGCAGCCTGAGCTGCTCTAATTGCTGTTGTGTCACAGCCTCCACTCCTGCAAGGTCTGAGTAACGATTATAATCTTTCTGAAGTTGTTCATATGCCTTTTCAGCCATTTCAAATTCCTGCAGGGCATAGAAGTCGTCAATTTTTACAATTATTTCTCCCTTTGTTACTTCTTCCCCTATTTTTACAAAAACCTGTTTTATTTCTCCGGGGGTTTGTGAAACAACAAACACCTCATCAGTCGATTTTACCTTACCCGCCGCTTCCAATGTAAAAGTAGCTGAATCAAGCTGTAAATGAAAAATACTCACAGGAATGGAATCGATCACTGTTTTTGCATTATCTACTTCAAACTGAACTGTTCTTTTATTTTTCGCCAGAACTACTGCAAGCAATATGATAAGTACCAACAATACTAAAAACCGAAAGATATTCTTCATAGATTTCAATTTTTCAGAAATACTCCAATCATTCAAATCTGGTTAAAATCTGATTACTCCATTTATAATAATTCAATTCGGCTAGTTTTATGTCAAATAAATCTTCTGCCAAATTCATTTGAGCCTCCAGGAATCCCGACTGAGCTTCAAGAAGTTCTTTTATTGGCAAAATTCCTTGATCAAAGAGTTTATCTGCCTTTTCAAGATAAAGTTTTTTCAACCTAGTAATTTCCTGCTGGTGCTTAAACCTCTCAGTTTTAGATTCAAGTTCTTTTATAGAACTGGAATATTGAAGCTGATAACCTTCCTGAAGTTTTTGCTTTTGTAAATCTAGTATATTGTTGTTAATCTCAAGCTCCTGGATCTTTTTCCTCTTTTCTGCCCCATGATATATCGGGATATTAAGTTTTAGACCCAATGTACTTATGTTGTTATTAAAGGCCTGACCTGAAAAGAAGCCCAAATCCTGACTCTGGGAATTCCATAAAAAATTCAGTCTGAAATCAAGGGTTGGCAGATATTCGGATTGAACCTGTTTTATTGCCAGATCATTTAGGCTTTGAGCCTGGTTGAGAAGGGTCAATTGGGAATTTGATTCAGAATAGTTTGAATCAGCAGAGAATTCTAAAACAGGAGTATAATCCAGTGAACTATAATCTATTACTATTGAATCGGGTAATCCGACTAACATTTTTAAATAATCTGTCTTGAGTTGTAGTCCAGAAATTAATTCCCTTTTTTTCATTAATAATTCGGTATTTTTTAATTCCAGGTCTAACAGATGAAGGCTATCTGTCATCTTGTTCTTCAGCTGAATATTCAGAATCTCAATCATTCGTTTCATTCGGCTGATATTAAAATCAATAAAATCTTCTTTTGCAGCCAACTGCAATATTTCGTAATAACAGCCAGCTACATCGTAAAAAAGCTGTTCCTTTTTTTCTTTTATTTTACCCGATTCAATAGTGTTAAAAATTTCATTACTTTTTCCGGAACTCAGATATGAAAATTCGAAAAGTCGTTGAGATAAGGATACACCAGCCAATAAATTATTTGGTAATCCGATTGAAACCGGATAAAATCCATTTGATGTTCCACCTGATAAAACATAGCCTTCACTTTCAGGAAAAACATAAGTGGGGATGCTTCCCCAGTACCAATAATAATCAGCAAAAGCATCAATCCTTGGTAAATACTTTGACTTTCTGAGAGCCACCTGCTGATTTGATTTTTGAAGGTCCAATCTCACCAACTGTAAATCTTTGTTGTTTTCCTGGACTAAACTCAATAGTTGTTTTAAGTTATAAAAAACAGTATCATTCATCTTCTGTGCAGACAGATAGTGGGTCATCTGACACAAAATCAGCACCAAAATAATCCTGCAAACCGTGAATTTGTATTTCATCATAAAAATATTTCATTTTTTACCATGATAAAAACGAGGCAGCAAAGCGGGAACCTGGTTTATATACTTAATATAACCAGGCCTTTTCGTTTTATTTCTTTTTTCCATCATTGGAATACTTATAAATTTAAAAAGTATAAACATTGAAACCAAACCAATAACAGTCCAATATCCTGTAAAACTAACTAAACTGGTTGAAGAAATAACAAATAAAAACAATCCTCCCCAAAATCCAATTTCTCCAAGATAATTTGGATGACGGGAATAATTCCAGATTCCGGAGCTGATAAATGTAAATCCACGATTGTTTTTTCTGAATCGATGGAGTTGAACATCCGCAATCCATTCAGTCAGAATTGCTGAAAAAGTAAAAAGAGCAGCAAGCACATCATAAAGGTTGAATGATGTTGTACCTGATATTGCATACCAAAATGGCAAACAACCCAGAAAAACGACAATTGTAGGCATAAAATGAATCCCGAGAAAACTCACCGGCCAAAACCATTTTCCAGTCTTTTCTTCAATGGAAGTATAACGCCAATCCTTATGTCCTAGCCCTTGCCAGCCCCGAAACCAGTTAACTGTTAACCGGATGCTCCAGAATAAAACCAGGGATAATATTATCATCTGCCGCATTTGATTTCCATTCGGAAAAAGTTTTATCAGGTAAATTACTATAATGGGGGGAACAACACCCCAATATGGATCATAAACACTTGAGTTCTTGAAGATAAAGCTAAAAATAAATACCACGATAGTTGCTAAAATATCGGAGATCAGAACACTTATCATCTTTTGAGAGAAAGTAAGGAAGGGGAAGAATGAATAAACAATCAGAAAAGCAAGTAAATAAATGATTGAAATTATTCCGGATGAAATTATCTTTAAATTTCTTTTTAACATAAGAGTTTAACTGTTAATAAAAATAAGATACCAATTAAAGTGCCTTCATAAAAAGAATATAAGCTGCCTGGTTAACTTTAATCCACTCAAAACACAAAGTTTGTAAAATTAAACAGTTTTGAAATTAATTATCTGAAATAGTTACCCGGGCAAATATGAACATTGATATATATCATGGAAGAATTTAAAACACCTCCAATCTCGACTTTGTCAGGTTCTACAATAAAAAATTATTTCAGAATACTTAAACAGGGGCATATTGCTCCAAGGTTTTATCATAAAATTTTCCTTACTGCCCTTATTGTCCTGATCGCTACACCATTTCACATATGGGAAGAGATTTTTTTTGGCAAAAAAATAAAGGAATTAAAATTTAAGAAACCGCCGCTTTTTATTATCGGGCACTGGCGTAGTGGTACAACGCTACTTCACAATATGCTTTCAAAAGATCCATCGGCTGGCTATATCACAACTTACCAATCGCTTTTCCCAAACAATCTGGCAAGCAAATGGCTATTCAAAACTTTTATGAAAATCAAAATGCCTCCTAAGCGTCCATCCGACAGAGTTGAGTTAAATGTTGATTTTCCACAGGAGGATGAATTCGCGTTCTGCAATTCTCAGCACAATTCTTATTATAATTTCTTCCTTTTCCCCTCCGGCTACAAATCATTTTATGAAAGATCCATAAATTTTAAGGACCTTACTCAAAAGGAGATCGACTTATGGTATTCTACATATGATAAATTACTCAGGAAGGCTTTGATCAATACAGAAGGAGAAAGAGTAATTATTAAAAATCCCATTAATACAGCTCGTATTGAAAAGCTGCTTAAGCACTATCCCAATGCCAGGTTTATATATATATACCGCAATCCCATAACTGTTTTTTTCTCAACCCAACGTTTCTTTCAACTTGTTTTTCCTACTGTGTGGCTTCATAAAGTAGATAACAACTTTATCGATAACATGATATTTGATGTGTATAATCGTTTAATGGATGGCTATCAGGAACAGAAATCACTTATCCCTCCGGGGAACCTTATGGAAATAAGGTTCGAGGAGTTTGAACAAAATCCGGTAAAAGAGATGGAAAAAATATATACTGGTCTCCTGAAAGAAGATTTTTCAGCCGTAGAATCATATTTCACCAACTACTTTAAAACACAAAAAGATCATAAAAAAAACAAATATCTGGTCGATGCAGCTGTAATAGAGGCAATCCGTAAAAATTGGGGGAAATTCATCGAAATGTATAACTATGACATTCCCACAGATGTTGAAGTTAAAATGTCTGTCGAAAATCAAAACGAAAAATCACACGGGAATAATAAATAATGAACCATTGCCTTTTAATATGCTTTTTGATACTTTATCCGAGTGTGGATTCAGAGTGGAAATTAAGAAAAGATAAATCAGGAATAGAAATTTATACCCGCAGTGTCGAAGGGTCATCATTCAAAGAATTTAAGGGAATAACTGTTATTCATGACATCAATCTGACTGAAGTTCTGGATGTAATTTTAGATATAAAAAACTATGAGAGTTTATTTCCCGATTGTATAAATCCCAAAATATTAAAACAGGAGGGTCAATGGTATGATATACATTATCTGCAAACAAAAGGGCCATTCCCTGTAAAAGACAGGGATAGTGTGTTTGAGCAGAAAGTGGAAATTGATAATAATGGGAAACATGCCAGGATTTCTTTAAAACCATTACCAGATTATATACCCGAAAATAAAGAGATGGTTAGAATCCGAAAAGGGGCCGGCTACTGGGATCTGGAAGCAGATGATAATGGCAATGTTAAAGTAATATATCAGTTTCATGGTGAACCAGGAGGTGAAATCCCATCATGGCTGGCTAATAGTTTTGTTGTATCACATCCGTTCATAACATTGAATAACCTTATCAACATTTTAGAAAAGTAAAAAGAAGTCGTAATTATTAAATAGTTGAATCCAATCCGGATAGTATACAGAAGTAATACTATTTTTGTATAGTTTTGTTAAAATATTAATCATTAATAAAGATTGTCATGAAAATTTTAAAGTATAAATACTTAATAGTCTTTATTGTCTCGTTTGCAATAATGACAGGATGTAAAGATGATCCGCCTGAAGAGGTTTCTTCTTTTGTTGGAAATTTTGTTATCAGTCATGCTGAAGTAGCTACCACCACTCTCCTGATGACGGTTGAGGGTCCTCAAATTCCTGTTCCTGCAGGAACGGATATTACAACTGCTATTCAAACCGCCTTATTGAGTGCGGTAGATTGTTCTTCTGCCGACAAATCATACGTTGAATTGCGGGCAGATAACTCAATGTATATGAGTTGCGAGGGTCAAAATGAATTTAATGCAGGTACATGGGAAGAGGTATCTGCCACAGAACTGAAACTTAATATGAACAACACAGCTATTCCAGCTTCACCAACAGGTATGGTTTTGACTGTTACTGAAATTGTGAAAGAGGCAACCGGATGGACAGGCAAAACCAGTGTGCCAATGCCAAAAGAGATGTTCGCACCTATTCTCCTCGGATTTGGATTTACGATAGCCGACACTCCGGCAACATATTTAATACCCTTATCATTGGATTTTATCGAAAAATAGCTGATCAGACTGTGACTTTTAAAATATTCTTGTAAATAAAGAGGATGTCAAAAGGACATCTTCTTTTTTTCAGATACTTACCCTGGTATGTATTTACAGGAGTGATATTTCCGAAAATATCCTGTTCATTAAGATGGATGTACATTCTTCCACACTAAAATTTGAGGTGTCAATGGACAAGATCGAATTTTGCGGAATCTCAAATGGAGCGCTTATCCCTGTGAAATCTCGTATCTTGCCAGCTCTGGCCTTTTTATAAAGCCCTTTAACATCGCGATATTCACAAACATCAATTGGCGTACTTAAGTAAATCTCCAAAAAATCATTAATCCCTACAATATCCCGTACAATTTTTCTTATCTCTTCAGTTGGGCTGACAAAAGCGCAAATGCATATTACTCCCGAATTAATTAAGAGTTTAGAAATTTCAGCAATACGACGTATGTTCTCAATCCTGTCTTCTATTGAAAAACCTAAATTATTGTTTATTCCCGAACGGATATTATCTCCATCCAGAACTTGTGTCAGAAATCCTTTGTTGAACAGATCTCTTTCCAGGGCTGTAGCAAGTGTGGTTTTCCCGGACCCGGACAGTCCGGTAAACCATATTACTTTTGATTTTTGTTGCAGCCTTTGTTCCTTCTCTTTGCGTGATACAATTTTGTCAAAATCGGGGAAAATAGACTCCATCTATTTAAAATATTTTGAGTTCATAATGCTTACTTCCTACTCCTTTCAGCATATCCTAAAATGTCCTCATAAACCAGGGTAATATAGTACATCCCACCAATCTGCGCACTGCCAAAACTTGAAGTGTAATAGTTGTTCAAAAGATTTGAACCTCCCACTTTAAGCATCATATTTATGGATGTAACTTTATAGGAAACATGGGCATCGAGAGTAGTGGCTGCCGGTATCTCTCCCGCACCAAAACCTGCCTCCCATAAAAAACTGTTTTGCCAGTGAAGATTGACATTAAATCCCAGGTTTTTAATAATCTCATGGTGCCCTACGGACAGGTTCACCCGATAATCAGGGGTATTGAACCTCGTTTCAACCCCGGGGTCCTTTATATCTTCCAGTAGCTTATCGTAGGCTACGTTGCCCCTTAACATTATCCCATTCGGTAATTTGTAATCCAGACCTAAAGCCCATCCTAATGATGAAACTGGTTCGCCGGTAGTAAAATAAGTCTGGTAAAGCTGATCCTTTTCTGTTCCGGCATCTTCTGCCAGCTGGGCCACAAGTTGAACTGCTTCAAATCCCTTGTAATTGTTATAATAAACATATGTATCCAGGAATAGTTTCTTGCCCAGTAGCAATCCTTTATATCCAATCTCGGTGGATCTGACTTTTTCAGGCAGCAATGCTGGTAAAACAATTGGTCCATTCTCGGTTATTGGTTTATCTTTTATTGGATTTCTTCCTGACATCGGGTAAAGAGGAATTATATCAAAGCCATACTTATTCTGCACTTCGGGCATACCTCCAATTGTTCTGAAAACACCTGCGTTAAGATCAACCCATTGGTCAGATGCGGATGGAAAACGGTAGGCTGTTTGAAAGGTTCCCCTGATACTGTGTTCTTTTTTCTTATCAAGAAAACCGATTAATGAAAACCTTGGGGTGTACTGTGATTTGAAATGCTGATTTTTGTCGTATCGAAATGCACCGGTTATTCTTAACCGATCGTCAAAAAAGTTTTTATTAACCTGTAGAAATGTTCCAAATTGATTTATTTTGATCGGATGTCCGGGCTCATCTGAAAAAATTGTTCCATTACTGTTGATAGAATAGAGACGTTGCGAAACACCGACCTGCATCTCCAAAACTTTCAAAAGATGTGTAAAATCATACATTCCCTCAATTTGTCCCATTTTACTTTGATCAAACACCATAGCACCCCCATCTGCAATTGAAGTTGAAGTTATTTTATTTAATATCTGGTCAAATTCTGTTGTACCGGAAACAGGGAAGGCGGGTTTTGAATTATCAAAGATTATCCCTGTTTTAGGATCTCTGTTATCAGACACCAGACGCGCGAACTGATGTGCATTATTCATATCGCCTGAAATCAGTGCAGTTTGTGTATATGCAGTCAAATAATCCTTGAACCATTGTTGTGAAGGTTTCCATTCTTCATTCATCCGCAATGCAGCACCACCAATATCAAATGATGACCCGGAGTTTTCACTAACTCCCCAGGCTCTTACATAAAAGTTGGGGTGATTTAATTCGATTTTACCTGAAGTGATGTTAAAATCGCGTGCCGAGAACCTATTCTGAGCGGTATACACGCTTGTTCCCTGGGCATAGTTTGCCTGCACAATTGCTTTCATGCGCTCTGTGACAATATAGTGCAGCGCACCTGTAAACCGTATATTTTCTGTTTTATCATCTGCTAAGTCTTTTTCAATCCAGCCCGTGCGTGTAACTAACTGGTCAGGGAAGAACGGTATAGCCTTGTTATAGAGCGCCTCATATTCAGGAGTTCCCGGTATTATTCCCTGAGACTCAGCAATCCCGTTAATAACCTGGGGGCCCACATCTTTCAGGTTCAGAGATACCAAAGATTCGTCGCCGTAAGTGTTTACTCCATCATATCCGGGATTTGACAGGTGTGTTAATGAAGGATCATTTAAATCGCTCCGGTCTCTTACATCTGCAGCCAACCAATCGGTGGCCGACAAATAAGAACCAACAATTTTCAATCCAAGCCGGTTATTAAATGTTTTGGCATACCTGATGTTTACATCGTACATTAGAGTTGGATTATCATTGAAATCACTTCCAATGTTCATTAAACCAGTCTGAACTGAAACTGACAGACCCTGGTAATTAAAAGGATCTTTGCTGTTCATAACCAGGGTACCATTCATTCCACCCGGTCCGTATAGTGCTGTTGATGCACCAACTATCATCTCCAGGCTTTCAATATCAAGCTGCGATAATCCAAATATATTGCCGGCAGAGAAACTCAATCCCGGTGAGAGATTCTCAACACCGTCAATAATCTGGTTCATACGGTAATTGGTGTAATCATTAAATCCCCGGGTATTGGGCAGGCGAAAAGTAAGCCCGTGTACATTCATATCAACCCCTTTTAACTGATACAAACCATCATAGAAATTGGATGTTGAAATTTGCCGGATATCCCTCAGATTCATCTTTTCAATACTGACAGGCGATCTTAATATACTCTCTTCCATCCTACTTGCAGAAATAACAACCTCCTGACCCAGAAACACCTGTTCCTTCATCTTGATGTCGAGTAACCTACTTGCTCCCGTGACTGCAATATCAAGCGATTCATACCCAACAAATGAAAAACGTAATGTAAAGGGCGGGGCTATTTTACTCTTCAGCATAAAATTGCCATCATATCCACTTACGGTGCCATATACATCACCAACAATCGCAATATTCACCCCAATCATGGGATCCCCTGTATTTGAATCAATAATTTTCCCTTTGATTTCAAAACTTTGAGCAGAAATTGTAATCGAAACAGAAAGTAAAACCACAGAAGAAATGAAACTGAACAAAGTTGTCATGAATTGATAATTTCGTTTTTTTGCTAAAATATAGATTTAATTCAAGCAGTAACCAATTAACACAATAAAAGCAAAAAGTACTCCCCTAAGGTTTCCCTCCTGATGATGTAATCTGGTTTTTCCACAAACCTAATTCAACTTATCCACTCAACGACAATCCGGTTATTCAGTGATAAATAAAAGGGAGGTGGCAGTAATAACAGGGGAGAAAGCGAGCATTTATGAGAATCACTTTCAAATCAAAACTATCAATTGGACGCCAGTGGAAAAATTAATAAGAAATTGAAATGCAGGCTGACCAGGCAATGAAGCAAAGAAACCCGATTCCCATCAAGGGCTATTTCAATGAATTGTCCTGATTTCCGAATGCAGTTTAGTTTTTCTTTTGCCCGGCAGCCTCCTTTTTTGCGGCTTCGAGGTGGAGAAATGCCACATGGTCGTATATGGCTT
>Ga0209668_10001206_pt1 | contig 10971 bp, 10 predicted proteins | sample FrelakmetPLP11PL_FD_187150 | JGI IMG/M metagenome (GOLD analysis project Ga0209668, IMG submission 187150) | Freshwater lake sediment microbial communities from the University of Notre Dame, USA, for methane emissions studies - PLP11 PL (SPAdes)... | ecosystem: Environmental > Aquatic >... | reverse complement strand
GTTATTTTCTGCCTCGAAACATCGGTTCAGAAAGGCTTCTTAAGCAAAATTAAAAATATCGATTTCAATCAGAAAGCACCGGATATTGGCATCGAAATTGAAAAGCAAAGAAAAATAAACGGTTATGTCAGATTCGTCCTGGTAATCCTGGACCATCCGTTATTGACTACAGTGGCCATTCTGGCTATACTCTCAGGAATTCTTTTCGGGATTTACAAATTGATAGTCTTCATTATAAGACTATTCAGCCGGAAACGTGTTTAGAAAAATTTCGTGAAGGGTTCATATAAAATTGATTCCGTTGCTCCTGAGGCGGAATTAAGAGCCGCTATCATTTGCCTTCAGCCCTTCAGACAGTCCTGCTGTCAATTCCGGAAATTGAAAAAGCCTCTCCGTGAACACGGAAAAGCTTCTTCGTCGAATTACCCTAAAACTAACCTAACTATTACCTACGAATAACCTGAATTCCTGACTTTTATTGTATAAAAAACTCTTTAGTATGTAAGTCGTCTGAATTTCTTCAAACCAACAGTTTCTTCAAATGCTCTTATAAACCTCATAAAAAAGGTTGAATAATCCTCCTTCTCAAAATAATTAAAAGTATCGTCAGGAGAAGATGGAATATCTTCGAAACGTCTGGATCCTGATGATTTACCTGATTCGAATCCTGTAAAATCAATGCGCTTACCATTTATCCGGTTATAAAAATGCCAGCCTTTTTTATTACGTGTTTTTAAAATTTCACCTCCAAAAATGTCAAAAATCAACATTGAGATTTCAGAGCTCCGGTCTTCAACAGGAATGACCGGAGTCAATTTTGAGGTCTCATCCAGCTCCCAGGTAAGTTTAAGTGCTTTTTTTACGACCCTCCTGTTAACCATCTTTTTATAATATGTATTAGTCGAACAATAATGTACAATTTAAGTACTTCAATTATAACTGATGTTCCTGTAAACTCAGCATTCCACATATAAAGTTAAAAAAAAGTATTGGAGCAATTGTTACAAAATTTTGAAAAAAAGTTACAAAATTCACAGATTACAAATGTGTAAAAACAACTTATAAACCAGAAAACACTATAAAGGATGACAGGAGATTTGTCTCTCATTTTATCATGTCACAAGAGAGATGAAAGTCATGTTTAATGTGGCTTTTTGGTTGGGATGATGAACAGCGGTATAGTATTATGGTTCAGCACTTTTTCGGTAACACTTTCCATCATTATATTTTCAAGCCATTTCCGGCTGTGAGTACCCATAACAATAATATCTGCAGGTAAGTCTTTAATTGTTATTAAATTATCTGAAAGCTTCTTTCTATAATCTTAATAGGAATCAGTATCTGCATTCTATTCATATCCGCTTTTTATGATAGTTGAAATCATCTTGAAACGTTCATTTGCCCTTAAAATATTTGATGCGTGGGCCGGTATTATGATTGACTGACCTGCTGCCAGCAAATTAGATATTCCATCAATTACAATCTCAGCTTTGCCGTCGATGATCTGGACAAAAGTGTCGAACGGGATTATTTTTTTTGTCAATGCTTCGCCAATTTCAAATGAAACTGCACTGATACTACCAGTTGTTTTATTTATGATTGATTTTATAACAACTGAATTTGGAACATATTCAATGATTTCAACAATAATGTGTGCTTTTGCCTTTTCAATCTCCTTATTATCTGCCCTTTCCATATTGTTTACCAATTTAATTGTCTGTAATGAAAATAAAAGGCTGATTTTTGATCCAGCTCTTGATAAAGTAGGCTTCAAGGGAATGCAAACTACTCAGCAAAGATGTAACACTTTATTCCGGTAACAGTTACATAATTCCGGGAATAAGTTACATCATTCACACATTACCCAGAGTGTTGCGCCTTTTATGCTTAAGGCTTTTAAAGTGGGAAGGGGTAAGCCCGGTCATTTTCTTAAACTGGTTTGACAGATGAGCAACACTGCTATAATGCAGTTTCCATGCAATTTCGGTAAGATTGAGCTCATCGTAAACGAGGAGCTCTTTCACTTTTTCTATTTTATGTGCAAGGTAAAACTGCTCTATGGTAGTGCCTTTAACTTCGGAAAAAAGATTTGCCAGATAAGTGTAGTTATATTTGAGTTTTTCGCTAAGGTAATCAGAGAGGTTTATTTTAATTTGTTCATCATTATAGTGGACCATTTCAATAATAATTGCTTTTATTTTCTCAACCAGAATGCTTTTCTTATTATCCATCAACTCCAAACCTGTATTTTTAAGAGCAATACTCAAACGATCCATTTTATCAGGTGAAATATCCTCCGGAATCACAGCTTCTCCCAATTCAATAGATGTGTAATGCAATCCAAGTTTCTCCAGCTCGGATTTAACTACCATTTTGCACCTTATACAAACCATATTTCTGATGTAGATCTTCAACCAGCTTAAAATTCAGTATATAAGGTTTTATAATACAAATATACAGTTTTTTTAAATTTGGACTGATATTTAAAGCTTTGACTATGAGAATCTGGACTTAAAAATATTATACCTCTTAACATGAATGTATTTTTTAAAGTGCAAACACAGGGAAGACTTTTACCTCATTCAATAAACTTAAACTCTTCTGCATTGTTGAATGTTATAATGTCTAATTTCGCGCTATGATTTTTTCCAGGAGATATTCCAGAATAAGTTACAGGAAGAAGACCAGGAATAAACAGGAAAATCAGGATTATGATAATTCAGACAGTGTTGAAGTGATGGAAGAAAATTCACATCCGGGGAAACTGATTTCTGATCAGAAGATTATTAAAAAGCAATATCCCGTAACGGGCATGTCCTGCGCATCCTGTTCATCAAATGTTGAATCAACGCTTAACAGCCTTCAGGGTGTTAAAAATGCATCTGTCAACCTTGCTTCGCAGGTTGCGACTATTGAATTTATACCTTCTGTTGTCAATCCTCAAAGTCTCAAAGAATCAATATCATCTATCGGCTACGATCTGATTATTGATGAATCAGAAAATGCAAGGGAAGAACTTGAAAACCTTCAGCAGATTAGATATAAATCCATGAAAACCAGAACTACCTGGGCTATAATTCTGGCTGTTCCTCTTGCATTAATAAGTATGGTCTTTATGAACGTGCCGTATGCCTACTTCATTATGTGGGCTCTGGCAACACCAATAGTGATATGGTTCGGACGTTCTTTCTTTGTTAATGCCTGGAAACAGATCAGGCATGGCACGGCCACAATGGATACTCTTGTTTCACTGAGCACCGGAATAGCTTATCTTTTTAGTGTATTTAATACACTTTTTCCTGATTTCTGGCACAGTAAAGGTGTTCATGCCCATGTTTATTTTGAGGCATCAGGCGTTGTTATTGCCCTTGTACTTCTGGGAAAGATGCTGGAGGAAGGCGCTAAGGCCAATACATCTTCTGCAATAAAGAAACTTATAGGATTGCAGCCGAAAACCGTCTTTAAAGTCCTGGAAAGCGGAGAGATAAGAGAATTTCTTATATCAAAGGTTAAGCAGGGAGATACAGTCCTGATCAGGCCGGGTGAAAAAATTCCGGTCGACGGAAAGATAACCACAGGCAGCAGTTATATTGATGAAAGCATGATTACCGGGGAACCGGTACCAGTACTAAGGGAGTCTGGTTCAGAAATTTTCGCCGGGACGATAAATCAAAAGGGGAGTTTCCGGTTTGTTGCCGAAAAGGTCGGTTCTGAAACTCTGCTGAGCTCGATTATCAGGGCAGTGCAGGAAGCACAGGGCAGCAAAGCCCCTGTCCAGAAACTTGTCGATAAAGTTGCAGGAATATTCGTTCCGGTTGTTGTCGGTATTTCAATAATTACATTAATGTCGTGGTGGATTTTTGGCGGAGAAAACGGATTTATCCAGGGTTTGCTCTCCATGATAACGGTTCTTGTTATTGCATGCCCCTGCGCTCTTGGGCTTGCTACACCTACAGCGATAATGGTCGGAATTGGCAAGGGAGCTGAAAATAATATTCTGATTAAGGATGCCGAGTCGCTTGAGCTTGCATACAGGATGGATACCATCGTTCTTGATAAGACCGGGACAATTACTGAAGGAAAACCTATTGTTGAAATAATTGAATGGCGCACAATGGAGGATAAACTTAACTGGCAGAATATATTATTCAGCATCGAACGTTTGTCTGAACATCCTCTGGCTGAATCGGTTGTAAAACACCTGGAGAAGTCATCCCTGATTGTTCCATTAACTGAGGTGAACAGTATAACTGGTAAAGGCATTATAGGGATGCATGAAAACAAACAATATTATGCGGGTGGTATGAAGCTCATAAATGAAGCCGGGATTAAAATGGAATCAAGGCTTAAAGAACTGGCAGAAAGGTGGGAGGAGAAAGCTGCAACAGTTATTTATTTTGCTGACGGGAATAACGTACTTGCGATATTGTCGGTATCGGACAAGATCAGGGATACATCTGCAGATGCGGTAAAACAGTTCGGGGAAATGGGAATAGATGTCTTTCTTGTGACAGGCGATAACATTAAGACAGCTGAGTCAGTTGCAAAGAAAGCAGGTATACAAAATCTTAAAGCCGGGATGATGCCTTCTGAAAAGGCTGAATTCATTAAAATACTTCAACAGCAGGGAAAAATTGTCGGTATGGTTGGGGACGGGATCAACGATAGCCAGGCGCTGGCGGAAGCAGATGTCAGCATTGCCATGGGGAAAGGATCGGATATTGCCATAGACGCTTCAAAAATGACTATAATAGGAAATGATCTTTCAATAATACCGGCAGCCATTCGTCTTAGCCGGAATACTGTAAAAACCATCAGGCAGAATCTCTTCTGGGCATTTATCTATAATATTATCGGGATCCCACTTGCCGCAGGCGTTTTGTTCCCGGTAAACGGATTTCTTCTGAATCCAATGATTGCCGGGGCAGCTATGGCATTAAGCAGCGTAAGCGTTGTAAGCAACAGCCTGCGGTTAAAATATCTGAAATAGCATCAGCTGATCCATGCTTAAGCAGGTTCAACATGAATTGTTACAGTAAGGTTTTGAAAATTCCTTTTCAATTCCTCTTCTATCCTGTCGCAGTATTGATGAGCGTTACCGACCGATTCCCCTTCGGGAATCTCAACATGTATGTCAATAAATCTGTAATTCCCTGCTATCCGGGTTCTCAGATCATGATAATTAACTTCCATCTTGTTAAGTTTCTTTTCAAGATCCTCCCGTTCATCTTCAGCCCATGATGTATCTAAAAGCGGAGAAAAAGCTCTGCTTAAAAGATGATACGATTCCCTGATTATAAATAATGCAACGAGTATTGCTACAACAGGATCGAACCATTTAATACCTGTCAGGATTATAAGTCCCAATCCGACTGCCACTCCCAGAGAGGTATAAACATCGGTTTTCAGATGAAGCGCATCTGCCTCAAGAGCCACAGAGTTTGTTTCCCGTGCCACCTTATAAAGCTTTCTTGATACTATTGTATTGATAACCGCAGATACAAACATAATAATTGCTCCTATCCATATATTTTGAAGGTCAAAAGGTTCTCCAAGTATCTTTTTAACAGCTTCTGTTATGATCCAGAAAGCTGCAAACAGAATAAGAAGCCCTTCAATTACTCCTGAGATATTTTCAACCTTTCCATGGCCATACGGGTGTTTTGAATCGGGGGGTGTATCTGAAACCCTGACAGCGAAAAATGCAATAATGGCCGCAATAAGGTCCATTGAGGAGTGTATTGCCTCTGAAATAATACTTACCGAACCGCTGATAATCCCAACTACCAGTTTCATTGCTATCAGAAGAGTATTTGAAAAGACCGAAAGTCTTGCAATTTTAACTTTTTTATTCATTTAGGTTCAGGAAGATTAATAAGCTAAAATACTTTAAAAATAAACAGGTAATCAAGTTTACATGTCATTATTTGTTGAATCAGACATTAATGAGTTCGTAATCACTTTTCCCAAGTCCTATTTTCACAGCATGATCAATGCCTGCCTGCCAGAATGTATCGGGATGAGTCATCTTAAATTTATCCTTACCACGAAAATCCTCCATGTTGTTAATGTCACAAATCCTGCTTCCGGGAAGCGCAGGTGCGGCATTTACCATGTCGGCACAGGCAATGTCGAGTGCAACAGGATCAAATGATGCGGCTATTCCTAAATCCGGTACAATAGGATAATCATTCGATTCATAGCAATCGCAATCAGGGGAGACATCCATAATGAAGTTAATATGGAATGATATTTTATTCTTTAATACAGCAAAAGTGTACTCTGCAATTTTCTTCGAGACTATTTCTGATGAGTCCTGCCATACTACCCTGGCGGAATCATACTGACACACAGCAACACACTGTCCGCATCCGACACATTTTACATAATCGATACGGGCAATTTTATCTTTCCCGACATGTATTGCATCATGGGCACAATATTTTTCACAAATCCTGCATCCGGTGCAGTTTTTTTCATAAATCCTTGGAGAAGAATCTGAATGCAGGAAGAGCTTTCCTCCAACTGAGGCACAACCCATTCCCAGGTTTTTCAGTGCTCCTCCAAAGCCTGTCATCTCATGACCTTTAAAATGATTCATCGAAATAATAATATCTGAATCGGCCACTGATGAGCCTATTTTCGCCGATTTGCACAGTTCAAGATCCACATCGACCTCCCTGTATTCCGTACCTTTGAGTCCGTCGGCAATTATTACAGGACAACCTGTGGCAATTGGGTTATAGCCATTTTCAAAAGCTGCTTCAATATGGGATGGTGCATTGGAACGTCTGCCCCAGTACAAAGTGTTGCAGTCGGTAAGAAAAGGTACTGCCTCCCTTGATTTCAGATATCTGACGATACATGCAGCGTAATTCGGCCGAAGGTAGGCCATATTTCCCGGTTCCCCGAAATGGATCTTTATGGCAACAATTTTGCGATTGAAATCAATATTTCCAATTCCAGCCCTTATTACCAGATTCTCCAGTTTTTTCAGCAGGTTAACTGACGGTTTCGTCCTTAGATTTGTAAAATAAACTTTTGATTTTGACATTCTTTTTATACTGAAAAAATAATATCTCTAACTGTGGTCCCTATTAATCGTCTCTTTACTTATTTATAAAAAAAGTCGAATTTAGCATAATAAATTTACCTGTCAAAAGAATGGGAAACAGGGTGATTATATAGTTGAAACGATATCCCTGATTTTCTCGATAAGCCATTTGGGAGTTGAAGTCGCTCCGCATATTCCTGCTGATTTTTTACCATTGAACCAGGTTGTCTCAATTTCTTCGGGCGAAGAAACAAAGTGTGAGTTGCGATTGACACCTTTACAGACTGAAAAAAGCATTCTGCCGTTTGAACTCTCTTTTCCGCTTACAAAAATTATGGTATCATATTTTACTGCAAAAGTTTTAAGGTGGGATACCCTGTTTGAAACCTGACCGCATAAAGTATTTTTCACAACCAGATCTTTAACAGGATCCATGACTCCGTCTTTTTTCATCTTGTTAAATATCAGATCTTTAATGTGATCATATTCTGCTATATCCATTGTTGTCTGTGAAAAAAGAGTGACCGGACGGGTTGTATCAATTTTATCAATGTCCGCCGGTTCTGTTATCAGAATGCCCTCATTTTCTGTCTGACCCAGCAAACTGATAACCTCCGCATGCCCCTTTTTACCGTAAATTACCACCTGCCCGTTTTTCTCCTTCAGATTGATCCAGTCTTCCCTGATTTTTGACTGGAGTTTTCTGACTATCGGACATGTTGCTTCTATGATCCTGATTTTGTTTTCTGCTGCAGTCAGGTATGTCCCGGGAGGTTCTCCATGTGCTCGTATAAGAACATTGCAGTTTTTCATCTTACTGAATTGTCCATGGTCAATTGTGACCAGGCCGAGGGATATGAGGCGTTCCATCTCCTTGTCATTGTGAACGATCGGTCCAAGAGAAAAAACCTTCTCACCCCGGAGAAGATACTTCTCAGCTATCTCTACTGCATTCTGCACGCCAAAACAGAACCCTGACCTTTTATCAACCTCAACAATCATTAATCTTGTTCTTAATTATTCTCATAACCCATTCCATCTGTCCAGCGACTGTCATCCTGCTATTATCCAGCACTATAGCATCTTCTGCTCTCCTCAATGGACTGATATCCCTGTTCTCATCAGCGATATCCCTGGCAATAATGTTCTTTTTGACTTCCTCAAAACTAACTTCCATATTCTTCATTCTGAGTTCATCAAATCTTCTTTTGGTTCTTATATCAACAGATGCCGTCATGAAAATCTTCAGATCAGCGTCGGGAAACACTACTGTTCCGATATCCCTGCCATCCATAACTATTCCCTTGTAAACACCGATTTGTCTCTGCAACTCAACCATCCGGGTACGGACTTCTGCTATCTGGCTGATCATGCTTACATGCGATGAAACCTCAATTCCCCTTATATAGCTTTCTACATTCTCTGAATTCAGGAATGTTTCATATTCGAGAATATCGGGATTATATACAAAACTGATGTGGATATCTTTGATATCCTCAATAATACTGTTCATTTTCAGGTCACCCTTTCCGGCATAACCTCTCCGCATGAAGTACAGTGTTACAGCCCTGTACATAGCTCCGCTGTCAATGTAGATATAATTCAGCTCCATGGCAATTGCCCTGGCAAATGTACTTTTGCCACAGGAGGAGTAACCATCTATAGCTATTATGAGCTTTTTTTCCATATCAGTTATCCGTTGGACACAAATATGGCAAATAAAACAGGTAAAATCAATATTTGTTTCATTAACGGATCCTTTTATAAACAAGATCAGTCCGGATTATTAGGGAAATGTGGTTAGACGATCCGGCAAGATGGTATCTGGCCCGTCCGAATTCCACACTTAGCATCGAGGTATTGACTCCGAATCCCCATGAGAATCCTGACCCTGCAATCCCCGATCCTGTATGCAGCTCACTTCTTCTCTGATGATTATATCCAAAGCTGAGATAGAAATTCTTATGTGGAATTATCTCTGTTCCTATAATAATATGCCTCATCACATTTTCAAAAAAATCTTCTGATGCCTGCACCGGAATCTCCTCAGTCTGGTTGTACTGATATGTCAGGTCATATTTTTCAAGATGCCTGACCGTCAGCGAAAATCTAAATGGAGCATGCGCCAGCCGAGCTGAAATACCTGCAATTATCTCAAACGGAAGATTGCCTCTTGCCTCTCCGCTGTATGTGGTTATCTGATAACCTATGTTCCTGAATACAAGGCCAGCCGAAATCAGATTCGCAGGATTATGCCATGAAGCTCCGATGTCGAATGCAAATCCTAAAGAAGTGTACTTTTCAAGCTGCGACAGGACAGGTTTGAAATTTATGCCAAATGTAAACATCGAATCCAGCTCATAGGAATAGATTATTGTCAGGGCTGATTCTGAAGCCCTGAAGGAACCTGTTATGTTACCGGCAGCATCAGCTTCGGTAAAAGAGCCATAGTTTAGGTATGTTACACCTCCTGCAATATTGCCTTTCTTCTGCAATGATCTGGAGTACATCACAAGTCCGTAATTTATACCTGCAAAATAGTTTGAATAGCTTAAAGCCAGACTTTTATCAAAATCTGAACAAAGAAGTGCAGGATTATGCCATGCAAAATTAAGATTTGTTCCGGGGAGCGAAACATTTGAACCACCAACAGAAGAAATAAGTCCCGAATGTGTAAGATTAAGGAATTCATAAATATTATCCCCTCCGGTCTGGGCAGGAGCGGCCATAGACATCAGACTTAATAATAATATGCCTGCAATTCTTGTTGTCATTATATGGTCACAAATGTAAAGATATGATTTTATCCGCAGGGTTAAAGATATTTGATCCTCTAAAGTGCCGGAGCTTCAATAATCAGGCGGTCTTTCCGGTAAGGATCATGGCATTATCACTTTTGCGTGGTCTGCCATTAAGCTGTGACATGATCAGGCCTGCAATAACTATTGTCATTCCGACGATATTCTGAAATGTCAGCCTCTCTCCAAGAATGATGAATGAAAAAAAAGCAGTAGAAATCGGGATGAAATTTGTAAAGACATTTGCTTTTGTAACACCCATATTCCTTACTGAAAAGCCAAACAGTATAAAGGCCCCGCAGGATGCAAATACAGCCAGTTCAATAACCGGAATAAAGGATCTGAGGCTGAATGACGTGTTTATAAAATGGCTGAAATCAGAGACTAAAAACACAGGCAGAAAGAGGATCGCTCCGATGGTGTTCTGAACATTTACGATATAAACAGGATTGTAGTTTCCTACCAGCCTGCTTAAAGTGAGGTTGTAGCCCGAGGCAGAAACAACCGCAAGCATCAACAGACTTAACCCTTTTATATTGAATGTCAATGATCCATCGCCGTTCATTATAAAAGTGATAATCCCGGCAAATGAAATTATTATTCCGATATAGTTAATGATCTTTAATCTTTCTTTGAATATTATCCATGCTCCTATCGTTGCAACCACAGGAATTGTTGAAATCAGTACAGAACCCACTGTTGCTGAAACATATGTCAGTCCGTAACTCTCCCCAAGGAAATAAAAGAAAGGTTCAAAGAGTGCCAGCATCAGAAATAATTTGCGGTCTTCCTTACGTATCTTTACGAATTTCTTTTTTATCCCAAGGTAAGCCGTTAAAATGACCAGTGAAATAACAAGCCGCAGAAAAACTATCGTAACAGGCCGGAACGTCTCATTTGCTATTTTAAACCATATAAATGAAAATGACCAGAATATCATAGCAAGAAGCACTCCCCCGTATATCCTTATGCCATCTTTCATTAAATGAGAATCCCGTTTATTTGGAGTGCGAATTTAGGCTTATTTATCATTGGTCAACCTTGTAACATAAAAATTATTCAGAAAGCGGAAAAGGACAGAGAATTCGACTGATTGGTTTCTGGGTACGGGCCAAATAA
>Ga0209668_10001205_pt1 | contig 10974 bp, 7 predicted proteins | sample FrelakmetPLP11PL_FD_187150 | JGI IMG/M metagenome (GOLD analysis project Ga0209668, IMG submission 187150) | Freshwater lake sediment microbial communities from the University of Notre Dame, USA, for methane emissions studies - PLP11 PL (SPAdes)... | ecosystem: Environmental > Aquatic >... | reverse complement strand
GGTGCTACCGACGGGGCCTTTGGCCCCGTCGGCGGCCGCGAAGCGGCTACCGCCTTCGATGCCGCAACAGCCACCGCCTCCTCCTGAAGAAATATTTATTTACAACCCTTTGTCACTCCCCTTTGGTGTATTAAGTTCTAAAAGCCGAGCAAGGTTTAAAATAGAAAAGGAAACATGGGAAACAGTCTCAGAATATGTTTATGTAAACTTGTTTTCAGATCCCAAATATAGAAGAGAAATGTCTACTTCTTTAGAAGCTGCTCCACCTTTTGCTACGGCACAGCGATTACGAGACCAAGAAATTTCTGAATTATATAAACAATTTATACAAAAAGGGTGTAAAATTAGATTTTCACAAAATCCAACGCTGTTAAAAGAATTAAAAGAATTGCAAGACGTGGATTTAATTTATAATTCAGAAGAGTATCTCAAAGATTTTGTTAATGCTGTAGATGTATTACCCAACACTCAGGAATTGCAGAATTTCTACACATCTGTGTTGACCACTATCAAAAATTCTAGTGATTATTTTTACGATCCACTCTCTGAAAATTTTATATCCCGTAAAACTCTAATTCAAGTTTTAAACGTGTTAGAAACAGAGTTAACTCGGACATCTGCGTCCCCGACGTCTCTTCCGCCTTCTATGGCGTTTTTGTTAGAAAACGATTATACTCCTTATAAAACGCTTATTTCAAGTATCCAACTAACAGAATTGGCACCTGAAAAATATAAAGAATGGAATATGTTTTTAAACTCTTCCGCCTTTGATGGAGCGCCTATTAATGTTAACGCTCTCATCAAATTTGTCAAAACGAAAATAGCAAACCAAGAAATTGCAAAAGAGGTCGTAAAATTTAAAGACATACTTTTTAACACATACCTGGATTATCTTTTAGAACACGAGTATCCCGATGTTGAAGGTGTTTATTATGAACAGGCAAAACAGGAACAGCTTAAAAAGGAAAGTCCTGAAACGATTGTTAAATTAAAAGATAAACTTTATAATATTTTTTTAGAGGGCAGCAAATCACAAATTCATGATAAAATTTTGCAAAGAATTGTCGAAACTCCAAAAACGTTTATGCCTATTAAATATGAAGTTGAAGAAGATGAACTTGAAAAGAGGCCCTCTGTTGGCGCGAAGCGCCCCCCGCCGCCATTCTTTCGAAAACTGCAGTTGCTCAAAGACAATACATCGTTAACAGATGAGGAGAAACAACAGCAGGTTTTAATGCGTCGTCAAAAATTTTTAATATCTCAAGAGGAAATTTTAGTTGTTGAAAATAAATCATATCGCAGTGTGCTTCATTATGTATATGACAATCTAATTATTCATTTGCAACGTATAACTGTAGATCCTGACATTAAGACGGTCGATATTAACTTATTTGAAGGGGTTCAATTACCGAGACTGTTTAGACAGATTGTTACTGATTGGACGATTTTTGCGTTAAAACATAATAATGAAAAAGCTTTGAAACAACGATTTATAGACCATCCAACTCTTCTTCATGTATTGTTTCAGACCGATTTGCGCACTCTTATTTGGTATGATAAACAAGACCCTGTTTTAGGCACCGCAGTATTTAATTCAAAAAAAGAGTGCCCAAATCCAGATAACAACAATACAGGAAAACTTTTAATGTTTTTACGGGATAAATGGGACAGACGTCAAGTGCCTGATGAAGAAATATATATTACTAACGATTTTTCACAAAATCGATTAACTCAGCTGTGGTTATTTAAACAAGCTTTATTTTACCGTATTCCTATGTTATTAATTGATCCTACTTATAAAAACCTACACTCAATTTTCGGAATAACACCCGATCTTAGTAAATCTCGAACACCAACAGTACAAGAAAAACAAATTTTAGAATTAGCCGGAATGAATTTAGACCAACAAGAAATTGCGTTCCCGTTTATTGTTTTAACAGGGAAACAAGAATTTAATAGAAATCATTTCAATAATCTACCCTTGAAGGGGCGCCTTTTAGAGGAATCCCTTAAACATAGCGAGATTACTCGCTATTTTGTTGAATATAAATATCGAATACAACAAAAATATACAAAAAAATTTGAACAGAATCCGCGATTATATACTAAAACAATTGATAAACTGAGATATCGTTTAACCCGGCTTTCAAAAGCGGTTGACTTAAAACAGGGTGTTGACAGTTATATATTTGAAGGAAGTTTATTAACTGGTAAACTGATTTCAAAAGGTGAACCATATACACCACATGTAGAACTTGTTTTAGAGTGGAATGAAATGTTTAAAAACCGCCTTGAATCTATTTTATGGGACCCGTTACAAGAAGAGCAGAAAAAAATAAAAACGGCTTTTTCTCAAAAGACATGGGAAAAGCCGAAACCAAAAGGCCCCATGGCGTATATCCCTGTTATGAACGAAGCTGATGTCTATACCCCCGCAGGAAAATGTTGTTTGGTTAATGATCCGACAAAAAACTGTTGTCGGATGATGAAACGTTGATCGATGTAAATATGAAATGTTTAAATTATCACTCGGTATATTCTTCGTTATCAATTAATTCCAAAACCGTATTGTTTTGATATTCTTCAATTTCAAAACCTGTAGGTTTTGAAATTTTTATTGTCATGTTTGAAGGTGGTAATAAATTGATTTTTTTTTAAAACGAGAGATGTTGAATTTTAAAAATTCAACAATATGCATATGACTCTGTTAATGAAAAATTTTCGCAAATTTTTAAATGCAACATACGTTTTTGATTCTCCTGGAGTTACTTTAATTACTGGGCGATCAGGACAGGGTAAAAGTTCAATATGTATGGCAATTATATTTGTGTTATCGGGAATTGGTAAAAAACTTGTATATTACGGGAAGACAACATGTAGTTGCACTCTTTTAATACCTTGTGATTTTCGAAACTCGACTTGGCTTGAGGCAAGCCAATGGTCCTCGTCATGTGCTGGGAATAATTTAGAATTAAAAATGGCTTCGATTAAGATTACTCGGACAAAACATCCGAATAGGTTAATTGTTGAAAAAAGTTTTTTATCTGGAGAAATTGTCATACTTGAAGATAAAGAAGCACAAGTTTATGTTGATAATTTATTTGGAACTCGAAGCAATAATGATCATAAAGATATAAAGTCTTTACCCGCCGCAGGGGGGATTATTGGATATATATCCCAGCGAGCTGATCATACTTTTTTAGGAATGTCACCTTTAGATAAATTAAATTTTATTCAAGATCTTGCGTTTGGAATTAATTTAAATCCTGATGTCATTAACAAAATTTGTAAAACTATTGTTAAAGACCGGGAGAATCAGTTAAACAAAATTGTAAGTCAAAAACAGGGTATTCAAAGCGTGTTAGATAATATGAACATTGCTCGCCCACAGAAAAACGAACTATTTAATGATAATAACGAGGTCGCTGAAGACGAGGCGGCGGACATAAAATGTCTAGAAACGCGTGTTTTACAAACTCAAAAAACATTAGATACTTTAAAAATTTCTTTGGATCGAGCGCAAGAACAAGAGAAAAACAGAGTAAAAACGATAAAAGAATTAAACTCTGTTAATTTAACACTTAACAATTACGGAATTCTCTCTAAGCGTGGTGTGACTGGTGGAGGCGCCTCCCTTGCTGGTAAAGATTCTAAGGGTGATGTATTTGTAATATGCAATTTAACAACTGTTGATGAGGTTGATAATGAATTAAAAACATTAATTACTGAACAACAAGCATGGAAATGTTATCGAAATGCGTGTGCTGAACGAGATCGTATTGACGAGAGTTTTAATAAAGTGCAAATCACAAAACGAACGTCTTATGAAAATATCGCCCTAGAAAAACACGAATTGATATGTATTATTAATACATGTAAAGAAATAATAAAATTACCACGACTGTCGGATTTACATAACGATCTATCGGAAATTCAAAAAAAAATCAACGCCGCAAAAACATTGTTAACTTGTCCTCAGTGTAAAAAAGAAGTAATTTTATGGGGAGAACAATTATTTAATATACATGATGAAAAAATACTGGGTTTAACAAAATCTGAAGAACCTTTGTTGGATTCCTCAAAGGCGGTGAGTGTGTCGAGTGTTTCTTCCAGTGGCGACAGAACATTTTTAGGTCTGCAAAAAGGGAATGAGTTAAAATATAAGATTACATCTATGTCAGAAATTAAACATTTAGAAACGCAACAAACTCAAATTAAAAAAAATATTGAAGAACACCAAACAAAAATTGACCAAGTTATCACTTTATGTTCCGCCTTCGGCGGTGGCCGCGAAGCGCCTGGTGGTGGGGTCAAAGACCCTTTAGACACGTCGTCAAAGACGGAAGGGTCGAGACCCTCACCATCGAAGATGGTAGACGGCACTTATTCACATAACACAAACGGTTCTTTATTTTCTAAAATAATACCATCAGACGCTTCGCGTCTGATGGCGGCCGCGGAGCGGCTACCGCCTGCGGCGGCGGCACCTGCGGTGCTACCATCGAGCGCTTTGCGCTCGATGGCGCCAACGGGGGCTTTGCCCCCGTTGGTACAAACAGATAATAAAAAAGAATTTGATATTCAACAATGTTTAAAAATATCATCTTCTCGGTTGGATGAAATAGATGTTCTTTATCAATATTACACCAAATTTACATCAAATCAAGAACTATGTAAAAAATTAAAGGTTTCAAAACCCAGACGATATTATATTCCTGATGAATACAAGACAGATCTTGAATGTTATCAATGTTTAATTAATTCAAGTTTGCAAAAAGAACAAAAAGCAAGTGATATTCTTAAACAAATTGTCGACCCTGAAAATGTGTTAAAAGTTCAACGAGAGGCTTTGTGTAAGAAAAGAAATCTTGAACAAATGATTGAAAAAAATCCTGATCTTTCAGAAAAAATTCAATTATATAAATCTCAGATTTTTGAAACGCAAACCCTTGTTAAAAGTTTAAAAAATCAAATTGATAAATTAGTCGCATCGCAACAATGGGAAAAGGTCGTCGATCTTGAAAAACAAGAAAAGGAGTTTCATCAAAGCATTCCACGAGCTGTAAAATTACAAGAAATAATTAAAATATCAGCAGCAAAAGCAATTCAACAATTAATAGATGAAATTAATTTAATCACAGAAATTTATCTTGATCAATTTTTAGACGATGTTGTTGTAACGCTTGTATGCAACAATAATAAAATTGTTGTAGAAGTTTTGCAAGGAGGGAACAAAACAGATTTAAATAGCTTAAGCGGGGGTGAATATGCAAGAGTGGTTATTGCTTTTACAATGGCAATTGCCGAAATAAACAACTCAAAATTGTTAATAATAGACGAAGGGACTGCTTCATTAGATCAAGAAACGAGCAATCACGTGGTTCATGTTATTAAAAACATTTTTAAAGGAAATATTATAATGGTGGCTCATCAAACAACAACAGGAATTTTTGATAAAGTAATTGATTTAGATTAACTGTTATCATGGACAAAATCCTTTGGTTCGTCATCGTGAATGATTTTTCACGATAATAAAGGGTTAATATATTAATATTAATTTCCAAAACAAAAACGTTTTGGAAATTTCAAAATTAGTCCTCCCGACAGGGGTCTTTGCTCCTGTCAGCGGCCGCTTCGCGGCTACCGCCTTCGGCGGCGGCAACAGGCGCTTCGCGCCTGTTGGTACCATCAAACGCGAAGTGTCTGGTGGTTGGTATCTTCATTTTAACAAACTTTTATTCAGTATAAAACGAGGGTCTTTGTTTAATTCTAACTGTACGATAAAAGATTCTATTTGTTCTTTTTGCTCTGTTGAACACGTTTCTATATATTTATCAAAAAACCGTTTATAAGATGGACAGTTTTTATCATAAAGCATTTTGGCTGAATATAAATCTCCTTTTATGATCGATAAATGAAGAGGGTTTTCTTCATCTTTATAACACGCTTCTTCATATTCTTTATCAGCCCGTTGATAAGAAGCTAATAAAACAGACAAGGTTTTATGAGACCCGCATAATACAGCATACGTTAATTCGTGTAAAGCGGCTCCTCGATCAATACCATCTATATCTTGTTGTTCTCTTTTTTCGTCATCGGCAAAACCTATTTTAACTGTCTCGTCATGACGATCGTCGTCTAGCATTGAAAACTGTTCAAGCGACGGAACAACAGTAATGTAATTTAATGCTGTAGCCCATCGTCTTTCGCCGTTTTGCAAAAGAAAGTATTCAGATTTCATTAAAAAAAGGTCTATTAAATAAAATCTGTCAAACCTGATAGTGGTTTTTAAAGCTAAATATGTATCGAAATCAAATCTTAACAATTCGTATAAACAAGAGGTATGTTCATATTTTATCGCAGTCCTAATGTATTGCGGATTGTCCTTTTTCTTGATTAAAAATTCTTGAACATTTTGTGGAATTATATTTTCTTTAGGAGGTTCCGTTTTATATTTTAAAAGCTGAGGAACCCAAGGTTTCTCCATTAATGAATAAATTTTTTTCACAATTTTACAACAATTATATTTTTGATTATCACATTCTTGTTTTAAAGAGGTTGGTTGATACATTGTTTGTATTAAAATGTTTCATATGCCTAAAAATTTGGAAAATCATATTTTAACAAACGAAGAAAACAAACAAAGAAAATTCTAAGAAAAATTGCATTCAAAACAATAAAAATTGTTTTGAATAATTTAATAACTTTTTACAATTTATAAGAACCAAATATTTCTTTTAGTTCTTGTAAACCAAGAGTATCTTCTGTTCCTCTTTCAATAAGAGAGTTTCCACGCACAATTTTGAACATTTGTAGCTGCTTCAACTTTTCAAAACTTTTAGGAACAAACGTTATCTGGTTTTTAACTACCCAAAAAGTTTGAAGATTAGAAAGATTTCCCAATTCTTTTGGCAACCATGTTAATGAACAGTTGCCTAAATCAAGATGTTTAAGGCTGTTCATATTTCCCAGTTTTTTAGAAACTTTAGTTAACGGATTGTCTCCCAAAAGTAAAGTGTGTAAGTGTTGATAATTACATATTGTTTTAGGAAACGCGTTTAATTTATTATAAGTTAAATCTAAGGATGTTATATTGGTTAAATTTTCTATACACTTGGGCACTTCAGTAAACTGATTCGCTTTTAACGACAAAAGTTCAAGGTTGGTTAGGTTTTGAATTGAAGAAGGCAAAGTTGATAATAAGTTGTGATCTAGATGAAGACTCGCAAGTTGAGTCAGATTGCCAATAGATGTAGGTATTTCAGTAATTTGATTATCAGATAACACGAGAGTATGAAGTTGAGACAAATCACCTATTGATTCAGGCAATTTTGTTAATCGACTTCCTGTAATTTTAAGAATTCTCAATTCGCTTAAATACCCAATTTCGTCTGGAAGATCTACAAGTTCTGCGTTTATAATCTTTATTATTGTAACCGTATCTGGTAATTGTAACAAAGATTTTCCATCAATCACACCTTTGTCGTAATTAATAACCAGTGTGGTAGTGTCTTCATCGTAATAATCCAAAAGATCAAAAACGTTTGAGGAAGTATCAACCATCTTGTTTATTTTTTAGACATGTTTAGAAAGTCTAAAAATTCAAATTTTGACTTTGCCTTGATTTTTCGAGGTTGTTATTAAACGGGTTTTATAGACAAAAGTTTACATAATTGTGTAATATAGTGTATGAATTATGGATCAAAAAGAAGCGCGATTACTTCCGTTTCGGCGCTTCGCACCCCATCAAAGACGAGTAGTGGGCAGAATTGGAAGAAAAAGAAGGGTGTATTTCGTGCGACAAATTTTTAAACATTGTGAAAATTCATAGTTCTTTTATAGAACATCTTCTCATTGAGATGGAACTATTAAAAAAATCGTAAATGATTTCCACAACCCATTGGTTGTGGAATATTTTTAACATAAATTTCTGGGTCTATGATCAAAATGAAAAGCGATGACCTTTTGCCCACGAAAGATGGTGGCCGCTCCGTACCTGGGCCCAACGGGTCTTCGACCACAACCAGGCGCTAAGTGATTGGCTGTATAGAACGTTTTAACTTTTGTTTTTAAGAAGGCGATTGTACCGCCTTCGGCCCCGCCATTTGGAAAATCTCTTTTTTCCAAATTACCTTAGAGTTTAAATACAGCGTGATAAAGATTACGAAATGTATTGTATACCTGAAAGTATTCTAAGTAAACATTCATAAATTCTTTTAAAATATGATTTTAGAATAAGAATAAACAACGATATTAATCAAAAATGATAATTATACCAGTTATATATCAAGGGCCTGGAAAATATGGCGATTTTGTCTGGATGATCAACAGACATGAATATATCGATTCTTTATTTATTTTTAATGATAATATTGAATCAAAACATTCTTATAAAAACGGTAAAGGAAATGCTGCAATCAGGAAATATAATATTAACAATCCTAATATTATAATTCCTCGTTCTGCTGGAATACCTACTGGTAGTTTAAGGTATAAAGGATTTCAAGAATTAAATCCTAGTACCAAAAAATTAATTGACGATGCAATAGAAGTTATTAAAAAATTAATACAGACATATAAATACAATAAAATTTTTTATTCTGCTGAGCCTTCTGGTTTGCTTGGACAATCTTTATTTCAAATCGATAAAAAAGTAATACAATATATTACAACTGAAATTTGTAAACTTAATTCAATTAATAATGTATTATAAAAATGTGTTCGAATTAAGATCATTTTTCACAAGCACCTTTAAAATTTAACCATATTGATCATGATTTTTAAAATAGGTTCATCACCATTAGGGTGATGAAACTGATTTCTGTTTTTTAGATTATACCAATAAGTAATAACTGTTACCATCAGACGCGAAGCGTCTGATGGTGGCCGCTTCGCGGCCACCGTTTGGAAAAAGAGTTGTTTAAAAGTTTAATTAGTTAATCGTTATAGGTTTTATTTGTCAATATAGACTTTTAAGAAAGCATTAAATGAGATAAAGTGCTCGTTGTAAAATCCAAAAAGATGGCAATTAATATATTATCATTAAATGCAACCATTTTAGCCCGGTTAACAAATGAAATAGAAACCAATAACGATAAAATTTTATTAATTGATAGAGTTTTAAATCAACAAACTTTATTACCAGAAACAATTAATGAATTGCAAACATTGCGTTTAAAATATGTTCAAGAAAAAATACATGATAAAATTGAGTTTTATACTAAAACTCATGAATTGATTGATGAATATTCATCAATCGTTTCTAACCCTCTAAGTGAGAACGGAGACAATGAAAAAGTTTTGGCAAGAAAGTCCGTTTTAACTTTTCAATTATTAGACTTATACAGACAAATACAAAAATCCAAAGGATGGGGAGATATCGAAATTCCAGTAGTTACAAATGATAAAATCTACAACGAATGTAAGACATGTGGAAATGATAACGAAGAGACTTTTGAAATAGACGACAATAACAATAAAATATGTATGTTTTGCGCAACACAAAAGAGATATCTTGAGATAGGGGTAACTTATAAAGATTATGGGAGAGTTAATATCATCAATAGATTTGTATACAATCGCGTATTACATTTTAATGATTGCATTAAACAGTATCAGGGAAAACAAAATTGTAAAATTCCGGAAGAGGTTTTTCTTGATTTAGATGAAAAATTTATAATGAACAGGATTATTGTAATTCAGGACCATAATAACCCCCAACCTCCGGCAAGACCTGATCCGGTGCGATATTCTAAAATTACAAGAGCTCATATTTTAATGTTTCTTAAAGATTTAAAATATTCCAAACATTATGAAAATGCAAACCTTATTTATTATTTGTTAACTAACAAACGAGTCGATGATATAACTCATTTGGAAACCCAGCTTCTTATGGATTTTAAAACATTAATTGAATTATATGATGAAATCTATGGAAAAGATAAAGAAAAAATTCATAGAAAAAATTTCTTAAACTCGTCCTATCTTCTTTATCAATTATTACGGCGGCATAATCACCAATGCAAACTTGAACATTTTACTATTCTTAAAACAATAGATAGAAAGAAATTTCACGATGATATTTGTCAAAACTTGTTCTATCGTCTTCAATGGAAATTTACTCCTATATTTTAAAGGAATAATTATTTAGTTATTTTCTATTTAAAATATCTCCTAACAAAAAATACTGAAACATGGCTGGATATACAAGTCTTGAATCTTCTGTTCGTGGATGTCAAGTTAATACTGGATATGCTGAAAAGTTATATTCTGACCGATTTTTAAATCCCAGTAATATGGTCTGCCCGATTTGGAACGGGTACGATTCAACTGGAAGACCTGTTTGCGCAGACAGTTTTATGACAAAAAATATGGGCTGTAATTCTGCAGAAGACCGTGTCATGGTCGAGAATTATCAACGCCCTCAATATATTGAATATGTTAATTTATCAAGCAGTGGTATTACAGGGGATTTATACGGCTATGGACCCTCTGTTAAATCTGATCAAATTCAAGCCGGGGCAGACTTATATGCTGTTAATAATATTACAGGTAATTTTGGTTTACAATTTAGAGCAAATGTAAAACCAAACAGTGGTTGTGGGCTTTACTCTTATGAAAAAAGTATGCAGGAGCAAGCAGAACAACAACGTAGAGATCAAATGGAATTGATTGGATATAATACAAATTATTATAAAAATTTAGCAGGGTGTGGTTATTATTAATAGTTAATAAAATTATCATCAAACGCGAAGCGTCTGATGGCGGTCGCGGAGCGACTTCACATTTTCTATGATTTGGTTGCCGCCGTACCTGGAGGGGGCCACCATCAAACGCGAAGCGTTTGATGGCATGAAAAAGAAATAACATGAAGGTGTTATATCTTTTTACATCAAAAGATGTAAAAAGAATCTTCTATAAAGAATATGTTTAAATATTTAAATAAAAAACAATGACAGAAACTACCATTAAATA
>Ga0209668_10001204_pt1 | contig 10976 bp, 5 predicted proteins | sample FrelakmetPLP11PL_FD_187150 | JGI IMG/M metagenome (GOLD analysis project Ga0209668, IMG submission 187150) | Freshwater lake sediment microbial communities from the University of Notre Dame, USA, for methane emissions studies - PLP11 PL (SPAdes)... | ecosystem: Environmental > Aquatic >... | reverse complement strand
GAAAATCGGAGAGATCATCACCGGGGAAGTTTACCAGGTCTGGAAAAAAGAGATCCTGATATTGGACGATGAAGGTTATGAGCTGAGCCTGCCGAAGCAGGAACAGATCCCATCCGATTTTTACCGGAAAGGTGAGACGATCCGTGCGGTGGTCGCCCGTGTTGAGATGAAGAACAACACCCCATCGATCGTCATTTCCAGGACATCACCGGTTTTCCTGGAGAGGCTCTTTGAATCAGAGGTGCCGGAAATATACGACGGGCTGATCACCATTAAAAAGATTGTGCGTGTTCCGGGGGAAAGGGCTAAAGTTGCGGTAGAATCATATGACGATCGTATTGATCCGGTTGGTGCATGCGTCGGGATGAAAGGCTCCCGTATCCATGGTATCGTCCGTGAATTAAAAAACGAGAATATCGACGTCATCAACTTTACCAATAATTCCACACTTTTCATCCAGCGTGCCCTTAGCCCGGCCAAGATCAGCTCTATACACCTTGATGAAGCCAATAAAAAGGCCGAAGTTTATATGAAGCCTGACCAGGTATCACTGGCCATCGGAAAAGGGGGATACAATATTAAACTTGCCGGGAAATTAACGGGTTACGAAATCGATGTATACCGTGAGGATATCGATTCTGAAGATGTCGATATTCAGGAATTTTCTGATGAAATCGACCAGTGGATCATCGATGAGCTAAAAGCTATCGGTTGCGACACTGCAAAGAGCGTGCTCGAACTGGAAGTGAAAGAATTGGTAAAAAGGACCGATTTGGAGGAGGAGACGATCAAGGAGGTTATTCGCATCCTGAAAGCCGAATTCGAATAAAAATAGTATCTTTGCACCTTTTTACGGTTAAAGCTGTATTAACAAATGTCTTTGCATGGCAGATGAGGTAAAACCGACAAGGCTGAATAAAGCCGCAACCGAACTTAATGTAGGGATTTCCACTATTGTGGAATTTCTGCATAAGAAAGGTATTGTGATCGAGGAAAATCCAAACACCAAGATCACACCGGAGGTCTTTGCCATGCTGGTCAAGGAATACCAATCTGATAAGGCTGCCAAAGATGAGGCCATGAAAATCGGTCTTTCTTTTGTGAAGCATGAAGCTATTTCACTTGAAGAAAAAGGTGTAAAAGCAAGGACTACCGAGCCCGAAGCCGAACCTGAAGATTTGATTATCAAGAGCTCGGCGGTGAGCTTTGAAGAACCTGTAACACAGAAAGAGAAAAAACCGCCGGTAAAACCGACAGTTGAAGAAGTCAAAGCGGAAGAAAAAGCCACTGTAATAGCACCTGCTAAAGATAAAAAAGCTGTTGAGCAGGATAAAGAAACCGCAGAAAAAATTCCTGGAAAAGGTGGACCCGGGGCTGTCGAACCAGTTACAGCTGAAGACACCAAGGCAGAATCATCTTTAAAGGTACTGGGCAAAATTGACCTGGATAGTCTTAATCAAAAGACTCGCCCGGCCAGGAAGACCAAAGAAGAGAAAAAGGCAGAATCCATTCAAAAATCTGCATCGAAAACAGGCAAGAAGGAAAAAGAAGAAATACCTGTTGCAAAAGAGGAAGAGTTGCCTCCTGTTTCAGCTGAGCCGGAGGAAGATGATTTGACGGAGGAAGAAATACCCGTCTTAAAGCAACCTGTCCGTGATGCTAACTTCCTCCCAACACGTTTTGAGAAGCTGGATGGTCCTAAAATTTTCGGCAAGATTGATCTTCCTTCGGAGAAGAAGGCGGAAAAGAAACCTGTTGCTTCTTCAACTGATGATAAGCTCCAGTTAAAGAAGAAAAAGAGGAAACGTATTCGTCAGGAGAAATTCCAGGAACCGGTTGTCACCCGTGAAAGTAAGGAAAAGCCAAAGCCCGGGCCGAAGAAAAAACAGGTATTTAAGCCGGAGCCCACGGAAGAAGAGATTCAGAAGCAGATCAAGGAAACCTTGGCCAGGCTTGCCCCGACAGGAAAATCGAAAGCTTCGAAGTACCGTCGGCAGAAACGTGATTCAGTCCGTGAAGAAATAGAGATCGACCGGCAGAAAGCTGAAGAAGAAAAGAAGATACTCAAGGTCACAGAGTTTGTGACCGTGAATGAAATGGCCAACATGATGGATGTTCCGGTCATCGATATCATTTCCACATTTATGCAGCTGGGAATGTTTGTTGCCATAAACCAGCGGCTCAATGCGGAAAGCCTTGTCCTTGTTGCTGAAGAATTCGGTTACAAGGTGGAGTTTGTGAGCGTGGGGGTTCTTGAAGCCATTGAACTTACCCAGGAAGAAGATGCACCGAAAGACCTTGTTGAAAGGCCGCCAATTGTTACCGTGATGGGACATGTCGACCATGGAAAGACCAAATTGCTCGATTTTATCAGGAGCGCCAATGTCGTCGCAGGTGAAGCCGGGGGAATAACTCAGCACATCGGGGCATATGAAATGCAGCTTGAAAACGGCAAAAAGATCACTTTCCTTGACACGCCAGGACACGAAGCATTTACAGCCATGCGTGCCCGTGGAGCACTGGTCACTGACGTGGCCATTATCGTCATCGCCGCTGATGATGATGTGATGCCCCAGACTATTGAAGCCATCAACCATGCGCAGGCTGCAAATGTCCCCATTGTATTTGCCATCAACAAGATCGACAAACCTACTGCCAATCCTGAAAAGATCAAGGAACAGCTTGCCAAGATGAATATCCTCGTTGAAGACTGGGGCGGAAATTTCCAGTCGCAGGAAATATCAGCCAAGCAAGGTGTAAATGTTTACCAGCTGCTCGACAAAGTCTTGCTGGAAGCAGAAATGCTTGAACTGAAAGCCAACCCGAACAGGCTGGCATTAGGGACCGTCCTCGAATCTTCGCTCGACAAAGGGCGGGGTTATGTGGCAAAGGTGCTGGTACAAAACGGCACGTTGAATATCGGAGACATGGTACTTGCCGGCGCACATTTTGGACGCGTCAAAGCTATGTACAACGAAAGAAACCAGCGGGTCGATACAGCGGGTCCATCTACCCCGGTATTATTGCTTGGACTTGACGGTGCCCCGCAGGCAGGCGACAAATTCAACGTAATGAAGGATGACCGCGAAGCTAAGGCCATTGCTAACAAGCGGCTCCAATTGCAGCGCGAACAGGGGATCCGTTCCCAGAAACATATAACACTCGATGAGATCGGCCGCCGCATTGCTATTGGCGACTTCAAGGAACTTAACCTGATTGTTAAAGGTGATGTTGACGGTTCGGTCGAGGCCCTTTCAGATTCATTGCTGAAGCTTTCCACCAAGGAAGTGCAGGTAAATGTGATCCATAAGTCAGTCGGACAGGTGACCGAATCAGACGTCCTTCTGGCTTCCGCTTCAAATGCCATTATTGTCGGGTTCCAGGTCAGGCCTTCACTGAGCGCCCGGAAACTGGCCGAAAAAGAACAAATTGAAATCAGGTCATACTCCATTATTTACCAGGCTATCGAGGAGATCAAGGCTGCCATCGAGGGTATGCTTTCACCTGAAATCGAAGAGAAGATCACCTGTAACATTGAGATCCGCGAAACATTCAAGATTTCGAAAATCGGTACTGTTGCCGGCTGTTATGTGCTCGACGGAAAGATCAACAGGAATACCCGGATCAGGATCATTCGCAACGGTATCGTCGTTTATACCGGGAAACTGGGATCCCTGAAAAGGTTTAAGGATGATGTTAAAGAAGTTGCGGCAGGATTTGAATGCGGATTGAATATTGACAATTTCAACGACATCAAAGAGGGTGATATCATTGAAGGGTTCGAAGAAGTCGAAATAAAAAGGAAACTCTAGAAAAACAGGGTTTCTTCCCGGTCCGGGCCGTATGAAAGGCCGATCAATGGAACACGGGTCCTTTCCTCAATAAAACTGATATAGTCCTTTAATGCACCGGGCATGTCATCTTTGCACTTTATGGCACTCAAAGAAGTATTCCAGCCGGGCAGTTCTTCATAGGTTATTTCCAGCTTATCCTGAACAAGGTCGTAAGGGACCTGGTTCATCTGATTTCCCTCTACCTTGTAGCCTGTTCCGACCTGTAACATGGCAAAATCATTCAGGACATCTGTTTTCATCATAAAAAGCCGGGTTACACCATCGATCATAATGGCATACTTAAGCGCCACCATGTCCAGCCAGCCGCAACGGCGAGGCCTGCCTGTAGTGGAGCCATATTCATGACCCTGTTCACGCATCCTTTCACCAGCATCGCCAGGTTGTTCCGTCGGAAACGGGCCGCTGCCCACACGGGTGCAATAAGCCTTCATAACCCCGATTACTTCGCCGATATTTCCGGGATTGATCCCAAGTCCGGTACACACGCCCCCGATCGAGGTATTGGAGGAGGTCACAAAAGGATATGACCCGAAATCCACATCCAGCATGGTCCCCTGAGCGCCTTCCGCAAGAACCTTTTTGCCCTCTGCAAGGCTCTGATGAATGAAGTATTCGGCATCGATCAAATTAAGGCCTCTCATGAAATCCACCGAATCCAGCCATTTTTCTTCATATTCGCTAAATGAAAGCCCGTCGATTTTGAAGGAATCGGCATTAAATCCCATAAACTCAATAAGTCTCAAATGACTGTCACGAAGTGAAAGATAACTTGATCTGAATCCCATGCTTAAAATATCGCCGACCCTGATCCCGTTACGAGCAATTTTATCGGTGTAAGTTGGCCCGATGCCTTTCAGTGTTGATCCGATTTTTGTAGCTCCCCTAATCGTCTCATTGGAAGCATCAAGTAAACGGTGTGTTGGCAAGATCAGGTGAGCCCTCCTGGAAATAACGAGGTTAGAAGTGGCGTTAATCCCATGATCGGCCAGGTTAATAATCTCTTTCCGGAAAATGAATGGATCCAGGATAACCCCGTTACCAACAAGGTTTGTTTTATCAGGATAAAAAATACCTGAAGGAATAGTATGAAGAATAAACTTATTCTTGTTGAATTCTATGGTATGACCGGCATTGGGCCCTCCCTGAAAACGGGCAACGATATCATAGCGGGGCGTCAGGACATCCACAATTTTTCCCTTGCCCTCGTCTCCCCATTGAAGGCCAAGAATGACATCTACTTTCATTTTATTTGGTCTGGTAAGAAAATCTAATTTTTAAGGGCTGGTTCATCCTGCTCCTCCAGGCTGTATCCGTAGAACGTGAGAGAATGGTGGGATACCTTTACTTTCAGCGTTTCTTCAACGAATTTCCTTATCTCTTCAACACGCGGGTCTGCAAATTCCATGACCTTGCCTGATTCGGTATCAATAAAATGATCATGTTTTTTAAATTTATATGATCTCTCGAATTGGGCACAGTTATTTCCAAACTGATGCTTGGTAACAAGGCTGCAGTCCAGCAACAACTCAATAGTGTTATACAATGTGGCACGGCTGACCCTGTATTTGTTATTCTTCATGCGGATATAAAGAGTCTCAATATCGAAATGACCGTCAGTGTTATAGATTTCTTTTAGTATCGTAAATCTCTCCGGCGTCTTCCTATGTCCCCTTTGTTCCAGGTAATCGGTGAAGATTTTCTTGACCGCTTCAAATGAATCACTTTGTTCTCGTTCTTTCATCATAACAGTTTACAAAAGCCGCATAAAAGTAGAGAAAATTATCTATTCAAATTTGGTATAAATAAAAATAATTTTTTTTTGATAAATAAAAACGACTAAATTCATACACAAACGGGTCTGTTAGTTTTCAAACACTGATGGATCTCCGACGCCGTCAGGTTTGAATGAAATATGACCTGACAGTGTCCGACAAAGGAGGACCTGTCAGCGTCAGAAGGCTTTATTCATTAAACCGGTCGATGCGCGTTACCTTAATTATTTCTTTGATTTTAAGAAGGTTTTCCAGAAGTTTACTAAGGGTTTGCGTATCATGAAGATAAAGCATGACTGTTCCTTCAGTCATTCCTTCGGATGTATCAAGATGAAAAGAGCGAATATTGATATTATGTTTTTCCGTAATCACTTCGGTGACTTTCCTGATAAATCCTTTTTTATCGATCCCCTGGATCTTTATGCCGGTAAGAAAACCGATTGATTCCTTATTTTTCCATTTTGCCTTAATGATCCTTTTACCGTATCTCGACATCAGGTCGATAGCATCTTTACAGTTGGTCCGGTGTATCTGGATAGAACCATTTTCATTCAGGAAACCGACGACATCATCCCCCGGAATAGGGCTACAGCAGCGGGCCAGGACATACTTGATCTGGGTTATGTCATCGCCGAGCAAAAGTGATTCCGGTTTCTCCTTTAATTTTTCCACGATGGTTTCAGAAAGGCTTTTATTGTTGACGGATTTGGGCTTGATAAATGGCCGGCTGAGATAACTGAACAGGTTTCTCTTTTCACCTTCCTGGCTGAATTGCCTGATCTCTTCAACTCCGATATCTCCGCTGGCAATCATAGAATACAGATCATCCGGGCTTTTGACAGTGTGAAAGTCTAAAAATTTCTGTATGGTCGATTTATCATCAGGCAGGTTGAACTGCAGAAAAAGAGTCTCAAGCTTTTCCTTACCCAGGATATTTAATTTTCGCTGCTTTTCTTTAAGATATTGCTTGATGTTGGTTCTTGCTTTCGCGGTAACAGCATATTTTAACCATTCCGCATCAGGCATGGTGCTGTTGGAAGACAATACCTCAACCTGGTCACCATTTTTCAGTGTGTTCTTGCGGGATACCAGCACCTGGTTGACTTTTGCGCCAATACAATGGTTTCCAATCTCTGAATGGATCGCATATGCGAAATCCAGCACAGTTGAGCCTGCAGGTAGTGTTTTTACATCGCCAATGGGTGTGTACGCGTAAATCTCATCGGCAAAAAGGTTAAGTCGGAAATCATCCACAAAGTCCAGCGCGTCGGTGTCTTCGACTATAAGCATATCGCGGATCTTATTCAGCCACTCTTCCAACCCGGTTTCAGTATCGATCAGGTCTTTATACTTCCAGTGAGCTGCATAGCCCCGTTCTGCAATATCATCCATACGGGAGCTGCGGATCTGCACCTCTACCCAGCGGCCTGTCTGGCTCATGACTGTAGTGTGAAGGGCTTCATAGCCATTGGCTTTCGGGATCGATATCCAGTCCCGTAAACGGTTATGATTCGGTCGGTAATGATCTGTAATAAATGAATAAACTTTCCAGCATTCTGATTTTTCAAGCTCAAGTGGTACATCAATCACGATCCTGACTGCAAAAAGATCGTAAACTTCTTCGAAAGGAATTTCTTTTTTCTTCATTTTCTGCCAGATGGAGAAAATGCTTTTTTCCCTTGTAAAGATCTGGAACTTCATCCCCTTGCTCCTCATATCCTTCTTGATCGGGTAGATGAATTTATTGGTAAACCTCAACCGGTCGGCCTTGGATGCTTCCAGTTTTTGCTGCAGGGAGAAATATATTTCAGGCTCTGTTGACTTCATTGAAAGGTCTTCCAGCTCACTTTTGATGGCGAATAAGCCGAGGCGATGAGCTAAAGGTGCAAAAAGATAAATGGTTTCAGAAGAGATTTTCAGCTGTTTATCTTTTGGCAGGGCTTCCAGGGTGCGCATGTTATGCAGCCTGTCAGCAAGCTTGATCAGGATAACCCTTACATCCTGCGTCAATGTCAGAAGGATCTTGCGAAAATTTTCCGCTTGCGGAGATGCAGTTGGCTTGTCGATGATCTCTTCAATTTTGGTCAGTCCATCAATGATCCTTGCTACCTTTTCCCCAAAATGGAACCGGATATCATCAAGGCTGTAATTAGTATCTTCCACCACATCATGCAGGAGGGCACCGACGATGGATGTCGTGCCCAGGCCAATCTCTCCGGCCACAATTGTTGCCACTTCGATAGGATGATAGATATAAGGCTCCCCGGTATGCCTCCGCATGTCTTTATGCGCATCTGCTGCGAGGTCAAAAGCACGGCGTACAAGCTTTTTATCAGCCGGAACCTTGGAATTCCATACCCTCAGCAAATTGCGGTATCGCTTAATGATCTCTTTCTTCTCTATTTCAGGGTCGTGGGGAATCATGGGAAATGACGGCTGTTCATCCGCACAAAGTTACGAATAAGAAATTTTGGAAATCGGGCCATTTCTAATCATTTAGGAATATTTTTTGCAGAATATCATTTCCTGATGTTTGATATAAATCTTAAACGAGAGCCAGAGAAGGTGAGATTTTGTCTAATTTTGGATATTGGTTGGTAATAACAGGAAATGAAAAAGACTTTCCTTATATGGATCTTCTTGCTGTTCGGCAGTATGCAACTGATGGCCACCCATCAGAGGGCTGCCGAGATGACATACAGGCATATATCCGGCCTTACCTATGAGGCTAAGATCATAACTTATACTTATTCTCCAAGCCCGGCCGACCGGCCGACTCTTGATATTTTCTGGGGTGACGGCACCAGCAGTACACTGGTGCGCACACAAAAGAACGCCCTTGCCGACAACATCACCAGGAATGTTTATGAGTACAAGCCTGAAATTGGAGCGATAACCAACCGGCATACCTATAGCTCCCCCGGCACATATACCCTGTATATGGAAGACCCTAACCGGAATTATGGCGTAGTTAATATCCCCAATTCCGTCAATGTTCCGATGTATGTCCAGACCGTAATGGTTATAAATCCTTTTCTTGGATACAATAACTCACCAATCCTGTTAAATCCACCGATTGATATAGGATGTGTAAGTCAGCTTTTTATCCACAATCCAGGTGCTTATGATATCGATGGCGACAGTCTCTCATACCGGCTGGTAAACTGTAAAACCACCGGCGGGATTGATATCCCCGGGTTTTCACAGCCTGACGCAAGTCACTCTTTTTCAATAAATGCCGTTACCGGTGACGTTATCTGGGATGCACCTGTCATGCAGGGCGAATATAATATTGCCTTTGTGATTGACGAATGGCGGAATGGGATCAGAATAGGAAGCCTGACTAGGGACATGCAGATCGAGATCCTCGCCTGCAGTAACAATCCTCCTGTAATCATCTCTGTGACAGACACCTGCATCACCGCAGGGGAGCAAATAACTTTTAATGTTACAGCTTATGACATTGACGGCAATATGGTTGTTCTGGATGCGACCGGAGGGCCCTTCGAGGTTTCGGAATCTCCTGCCACCCTTGAACCTGATCCTGCATCCGGGAATGATACGGTCATGACAACCTTTACATGGAACACGAAATGTATCCATGTGCAGAAGCAGCCGTACAACTTGTATTTTAAAGCCAAAGATGATGGTTACCCGATAAAACTTGTGAGTTATAAAACAATTTCAATCACTGTCGTTTCCCCGGCCCCTGAAAACCTTACCACCGAAGCTATCGGAAGCACCATACGGCTTAAGTGGGACAGGGCTCAATGCGATAAGGCGATCGGTTACAGGATTTACAGGCATATCGGATTTTCAGGATTCGTACCGGCGGTATGCCAGACCGGGGTACCTGCAAGTACCGGTTATGTGATGATCCATGAAAACGAAGGCATTGAAGACACGGCTTACATTGATGACGATAATGGTGCAGGCCTTATTCACGGCAATCAATACTGTTATCTCGTTATATCATTTTTCATTGATGGCGCTGAAAGTTATGCATCACTTGAGGTCTGTGCCACCCTGAAACGAGATATTCCGGTCATTACCAATGTAAGCAACGACAGTACCGATTTGCAGGCAGGCCGTGGCTTTATTGCATGGTCAAAACCGACAGAACTTGATTCCAACCAGATACCCGGGCCTTTCCAGTATGTTCTTTACAGGTCGGATGACGCCCTGGGTGCAAACCTTCAGCCTATCGCGACCCTCCCCGGTCTAAAAGATACTATCTTTACTGATAATGGCATCAACCTGAACAACAGCGGATCTTCTTACAGTTACCGGGTGTCCATGGAAAGCCTGACTTTTGGTTTTGTCGGAAACAGCCAGCTTGCTGCCTCAATATTCATTGTGCTTACAGAAACGGACGAAGAAATTCAGCTCTCTTTCCAGCCGAATGTTCCTTGGTTAAATGATTATTATGTGATTTACCGGAAAGTTGAAGGATCATCAGCCTTTGATTCGATCGGCTATGCCATGGAACCATTCTACAGTGATTTCGGGCTTATTAACGGGAAACAATACTGCTATTATGTTAAAAGTGTTGGAGGTTACACGGCTGCAGGCTTTATAGACCCGATCATTAATTTCTCCCAGATAATTTGCGGAAGTCCCTACGACAATGAACCGCCCTGCACTCCCGTACTAACGGTAGAAACTAATTGTGACCTGGCGTTGAATACGCTGAACTGGACTGATCCGGCGGATACGATTTGTCCTGATGACGTGCAGAAATATCATATTTACTTCTCTCCTTTAGAGGGAAATGATTTATTGCTCATAGATTCGATAAGTCCTGCTACAGTGACTACTTACGCGCATTTCAACAATGGCAGTATTACAGGATGCTATGCTGTCGTAGCCATAGATTCAGTGGGAAACCAAAGCGGGCTTAGCAACTTTGTCTGTATCGATAATGATACCTGCTCGGTTTACGTCCTTCCCAATGTCTTCACCCCAAATGATGACAGCTATGACGATATTTTTCACCCGTTTCCTTATACTTCAGTGGATCATGTCGAAATGACCATTTTTAACCGATGGGGCAATATTGTTTTTGAAACGGAAGACCCTGATATAAACTGGGATGGCCGTGACAACAAAAACGGAGCAAAATGCAGCGATGGTGTATATTTTTACGTCTGCAGGGTATTTGAGATCACCCTTTATGGGCTGAAGGAACGTGAGTTGAGAGGATCAATTACCCTCATTACTGACTAATACCATGTATTAAATCATGCAAAGCCCTTATTTCCCGTCCATCACTTTGAAAAGCCGGATCAGGTCAACTACCCGGTTAGAGTATCCCCACTCGTTGTCGTACCAGCTAAGGACCTTTACGATC
>Ga0209668_10001203_pt1 | contig 10982 bp, 10 predicted proteins | sample FrelakmetPLP11PL_FD_187150 | JGI IMG/M metagenome (GOLD analysis project Ga0209668, IMG submission 187150) | Freshwater lake sediment microbial communities from the University of Notre Dame, USA, for methane emissions studies - PLP11 PL (SPAdes)... | ecosystem: Environmental > Aquatic >... | reverse complement strand
CATCAGAACGTTGACTTAAAGAGCAGCAAACATGAATCCAGGAATTGACCTTCAAGGAACTTTTATTCAATCTGTCAAGGACTTAGGCGTACCTCCAGGCGCAGCCAAAGCCCTATGGATGCCATTACCAATGGTGTTGATGCTCATTGGGGCTACAGTAGGTGTTCTAGTTGCCACATGGCTAGAACGGAAAATTTCCGCGGCGGCACAGCAACGGATTGGTCCTGAATACCAAGGACCCTTCGGATTATTAGTGCCTGTGGCAGATGGTCTGAAACTGGTATTCAAGGAAGATATCATCCCCGTCAAAGCCGATCCTTGGCTATTTACCATCGGACCAATTATTGTCGTTTTGCCAGTATTTCTGTCCTATTTAATTGTGCCATTTGGACAGAATATCATTATTGCTAACGTTGGCATGGGCGTGTTTTTATGGATTGCCTTATCCAGTATTCAGCCCATTGGGTTATTAATGGCAGGTTATGCCTCTAATAATAAATACGCATTGTTGGGAGGGTTGCGGGCAGCAGCGCAGTCCATCAGTTATGAAATCCCTTTGGCACTGAGTGTACTAGCGATCGCCATGATGTCCAATAGTCTTAGCACCGTTGACATCGTCAATCAGCAATCTAACTTTGGTATTCTCGGCTGGAACATTTGGCGACAACCATTAGGTTTCGTAATCTTTTGGATAGCCGCCCTAGCAGAATGCGAGCGCCTACCCTTTGACTTACCAGAAGCCGAAGAAGAACTAGTCGCAGGGTATCAGACCGAATATTCAGGCATGAAATTCGCCCTCTTTTACCTCAGTTCCTACATCAACCTGGTACTGTCTGCCCTATTAGTAGCAATTTTATACCTTGGTGGTTGGCATTGTCCTATCCCCCTGGAGATGATCACTGGTTGGTTAGGAGTCAGCGAAAGTGACCCAGCCATTCAGGTAGTCACGGCGGTGATAGGCATTACCATGACCGTGATTAAAGCCTACTTACTAGTATTTCTTGCCATCCTCATTCGTTGGACAGTACCACGAGTCCGGATTGACCAATTGCTAGACTTAGGATGGAAATTTCTCTTACCAATAGGCTTGGTAAATCTCCTCTTAACCGCCGCCTTCAAACTAGCCTTTCCCGTCGCCTTCGGTGGGTAATGGCTAAGGGGTAATGGGTAATGGCTAATAGGTAATGGCTAATGGATCAGTATTCTACCAATTACCAATTACCAATTACCAATTACCAATTACCAATCACCTGACAAAAGTAGAGTCATAAACAATGTTAAAGTTCCTCAAACAAGTTGGTGATTACGCCAAAGAAGCAGTCCAAGCAGGTCGTTACATTGGTCAAGGATTATCTGTAACTTTTGACCACATGAGACGGCGACCTGTTACCGTCCAATATCCCTACGAAAAATTAATTCCTGGTGAAAGATTTCGCGGTCGCATTCACTATGAATTTGACAAGTGTATTGCTTGTGAAGTCTGTGTGCGTGTTTGTCCCATTAATCTTCCTGTCGTTGACTGGGAAATGGACAAAGGCACGAAAAAGAAAAAGCTCAAACACTACAGTATTGATTTTGGAGTTTGTATCTTCTGCGGTAATTGTGTGGAATACTGTCCCACCAACTGTTTATCCATGACAGAAGAATATGAACTAGCCACTTACGATCGCCATGAACTTAACTACGATAGCGTAGCCCTGGGACGTTTACCCTATAAAGTTACAAACGATCCAATGGTGACACCACTCCGCGAACTTGTTTACCTACCTAAAGGCGTAATGGACCCTCACGGAGTCCCCGCCGATGCCCCCCGTGCAGGTTCTCGTCCAGAAGACCTAGTAGAAACAGAAAAATAATTAATTATTAGTCATTAGTCATTAGGAAAGATAATTTACAACTGACCACTGACAACTGACAACTGACAACTAACAACTGACTAAGGACAAAAACAGTGAATCTATCAGAAGGAGTACAGTCTGTATCACTTGGCATTCTTGGTGTAATGATGATTGGGACAGCGCTCGGTGTAGTGCTATTCTCTAACATTGTTTATTCCGCCTTTTTGCTGGGAGGTGTATTCATCAGCATGGCGGGAATGTACCTATTGCTAAATGGTGATTTTGTCGCATCAGCACAAATCCTAATTTATGTTGGTGCAATTAACGTTTTAATTCTGTTTGCCATCATGTTGGTAAACAAAAGACAGGATTTTTCACCATTGCCTAGTGCGGGATTACGAAAAGTATTTACAGCTTTAGTCAGTTTTGGACTATTTGCGCTGTTAAGTACAATGGTATTAGCTACACCTTGGGCTTATACAAGCAATCCCGTAGTTAATCAAAATTCCATAGTTGTCATTGGCGAACATTTCTTCAGCGACTTTTTGCTACCCTTTGAATTAGCTTCCGTCCTTTTGCTAATAGCGATGGTAGGCGCAATTATTTTGGCGCGTCGGGAATATCTCCCTGACCAAGTACCAACCACTGAACTACAACAAACAATTTTAACCCTACCAGAACGCCCCAGAGAACTCATCTCCACTGGTAGCACCACTACAAATGCCGAATAGCAACTGGAAAGAGATATCAAGGTTAAAAAACTTCTGTCTTTTGCCTCTTGCCTCTTGCCTTTTGCCTCTTGCCTCTTGCCTTTTGCCTATTCCTTGACAACCGACAATCATGCAACTCCAATACTTTTTATTACTAGCCGCCGCTTTGTTCTGCATTGGGATTTATGGCTTAATTACCAGTCGGAACGCAGTGCGGGTACTCATGTCAATTGAGTTATTGCTAAATGCCGTTAATCTAAATTTAATGGCATTTTCCAACTTTCTTGATTCAACCTTAATTAAAGGTCAGGTTTTTACCGTTTTCGTGATTACCGTCGCAGCAGCAGAAGCAGCAGTAGGTTTAGCGATCGTTCTGACTATTTATCGCAACCGCGATACCGTTGATATGGAGCAGTTTAATCTTCTGAAGTGGTAATAGTTAGTGCAACTCAAGCAGGTAATCATTGCTTATAAAGCCCGAGATCCCCAGAGTAAACGCTGGGCTGAACTCTGTGCTAAACAACTAGAAAATCGCCAGTGCCAAGTATTGATGGGACCTAGTGGGCCAAAAGATAACCCCTACCCGGTTTTTTTGGCCTCTGCTAACCAACCAATTGATTTAGCGTTGGTACTCGGTGGTGATGGTACTGTTTTAACTGGCGCTAGGCATTTAGCAGCAGCCGGGATTCCCATTCTCGGAGTCAATGTAGGCGGTCATTTGGGGTTTTTAACCGAGTCAGTAGATGAGTTTCAAGATCCAGAAATAGTTTGGGACAGGCTGTTAGAAGATCGTTATGCCATCCAACGGCGGATGATGTTACAAGCAGCGGTATATGAAGGAACTGGCTCAAATTTAGAACCGGTGACTGAAAGTTACTTGGCTTTAAATGAGTTTTGTGTCAAACCCGCTTCTGCTGACAGAATGATTACCTCAATTCTGGAAATGGAAATTGATGGTGAAATAGTAGATCAATATGTGGGAGATGGGTTAATTATTTCTACTCCTACAGGTTCTACTGGCTATACAGTTTCTGCCAGCGGACCAATTATTCACGATGGGATGGAAGCAATTACCATCACTCCCATTTGTCCCATGAGTCTTTCTAGTCGTCCTCTGGTTTTACCCCCTGGTTCGGTGGTTAGTATTTGGCCTTTGGGCGATTATGATTTAAGCACCAAACTCTGGATGGATGGTGTTTTATCTACTTCTATTTGGCCCGGACATCGTGTTGATGTGCGAATGGCTGATTGTCGCGCTAAGTTTATTGTCTTACGGGCAAATAATTCATATTATCAAACATTGCGGGAGAAGTTACTTTGGGCGGGAACGAGAGTTCGTTACAACAATAATCACCGCAATTGATGTTTATGTTTATTTTCTAAACTTTCACCCGGTCACGCTCGTAATTCTCAATCAATTTTCGCCCCCAATTGCAATTTATTTGGGGGTTTTTTATGTCTACTCTTACTGGCATTATTCAGAATAATGGGACTGTCTTTGTTGGGCAATCTATAAATCTCAAGTAATTTTTCAGCAACCCCTATCTACACAAAAAATGCAAAAAATCGTCTAATTAGATACAATTTATGAACATTAGAAGAAGTTTTGGAGAATAATATGGTCTTATTAAAAGGCTTTGAGATTGAGATGTACACTGGTACACCTCAAGGTGACATTGTGGGACTATCGGACAAAATTATGTCCGATTTAGATGGATTTATGCGTGAACCGGATAGCCGGAATGTAGAGTACATAACTCAGCCATGTATTAATTATGACAGTTTGCTGTGTGCTTTATTGCGTCCTAGAAAGACATTGCGGAATTATCTCCAAGGTTTAGATAATTATACTTTGATACCGGGTAGCACATTATCTTTGCAAGGAAGCCAACGCTTTTTCCGTTCTGACCCCACGAATCCCTATCATGATTACATTGAACAAACCTATGGCACAAAGGTAGTTACAGCCAGCGTCCATATCAATGTTGGTATCAGTGACCCAGAGGTATTAATGCGTGCCTGTCGGGTCATCAGAATGGAAGCACCTCTATTTTTAGCTATGAGTGCCTCTTCTCCTTTCCTGGATAGTAAAACCACTGGTTATCATTCCACTCGCTGGGGATTATTTCCCCAAACTCCTGATTATGTTCCCTTGTTTGCTAGTCATGCTGATCATATTCAATGGGTAAATGAACAATTGTCCGCTGGAACAATGCAAAATGTCCGGCATTTGTGGACATCAGTGCGTCCAAATGGCGATCGCCGACCTTATGATCTCAATCGCTTAGAATTGCGAATTTGTGACTTAGTGACAGATCCTATTGCCTTGTTAGCGATGACAGCACTGCTGGAAGCGCGGTTAATCCAAATTATTGACAACCCCAGTATTGATCCTTTAACTCAAAGCCCATTTTCTCCCGAAGAACTGATTACCTTAACCAGAAGCAACGAAATGGCTGCCGCCACTGACAGTCTGGATGCAAGATTACAGCGATGGCAAGATGGTAGCAGTATCCTGGCTAGAGATTGGATAGCACAAATCTATCAAGAAGTTTGGAGTATCGCCAAACAACAGGGCTTTAGTTGTTTCTTATCCCCTTTACAAAAAATCCTGCGCGAAGGCAACGAAGCTCAACAATGGCTACAACTGCATAAAATAGGCGTTGATATTCAGCGTGTAATTACTCAAGCTATTATTGCCACCCAAGAACGGGAAGCCGAACTAGAAAGCAAACTATGTTCATCTGTGAGGCAATAGGTAAGAGGCAAGAGGCAAGAGGCAAGAGGCAAGGGGCAAGGGGCAAGAGGCAAGGGGCAAGAGGCAAGGGGCAAGAGGTCATTGGTGAAAACGATTCTTATTTTTTCTTCCTCCTGAACTCCTGACTCCTGAACTCCTGACTCCCGACTCCTGCTGAATGATTTAAAAAAATAATCACAGGGAAATACTTCGTACATATTAAAAAAAACTATATATCGCCTCTACATTTTGGTAGATTTTTAGACAGCAAGAAATTCCCTAATATACAATTTAGAGTTGAGAAAGATGCCCCAGATAGTTTTAGTCAACCCACAAATTCCTCCTAATACTGGCAATATTGCCCGAACTTGTGCCGCTACAGGTACGGAATTACATCTAGTTGGTCCGTTAGGATTTGAAATTAGCGATCGCTATCTCAAACGAGCCGGATTAGATTATTGGCCTTACGTTAAATTCCATTATCATAATTCCATAGAAACATTTCAAAACGTACATAAACAACGTGGAGGTAGATGCTTAGGTTTTAGCGTTCGTGGTAATTTTAATTACATTAACTTTGAATTTCAACCGGATGATTGGCTACTCTTTGGCAGTGAAACAGCAGGATTACCAGATCCCATTCTCTCCACCTGTAACTCCACCTTATATATTCCCATGTACGAACCCGGTGTGAGGAGCTTGAACCTATCAGTCAGCGTCGCTATAGGTTTATTTGAATGTCGTCGTCAGTTGGGCTATTTACAATAATTCATATTCACCAACAGAAATTTAGAATTATGTGATAGAAACATATTGATCAGAATCAATCATACCAGAACCTTTGAGAATAATGTTGTATAAAATACATAGACAAAAGATCAATCATGGTAAATACAGATAAAACCTGCTAACATGACATAAGAAATTTGTATAGATATTTTCAGGGTGATCTAACTACCAAGGATAGATTTTAGTTAATTCTCAGCCTATGACTCAAAAAAGCCAAAACTCCCAAACACCTTGATTCTCAATGAATTGGACAACATTGTATCCAGAAATACAACAAAATAATGCAAAAATTGCCGATGTTGTATACGGTTGTTTTCTAGGGAAGAATAAAAGTAAAGTCTCGTATTGATAAAACGGATTTAGTCAAAAAATCTTGAAAACGTCTACAGCGGGATCATTGCTATTGTAGAAATCATCCCAAATAATGAGCTAATAGAGACAATAGACCTAGGCAAGTTATGATATTTGTTTAGTTCTGTCTTTTTGCCGCAGAATGAGTGAGGATGACTCTCAACAGTGAAAATTTTTAGGTTGTGAGGAGTGACTTAGACAAGACAGCACCAAAAACTTTAGGGTTTACAAAAGTGTAGAACTTGTTTAAATCAGAGAAGCACGTTAATTTTGCGTAAGTGTCTCTGGTGAATGTGATCTTGATATATGGTTTAATGTGATATCAATCATAAATTATTAATATCCAACTTAAAAATCAAGATCAGTTAAACGCTAGTGATTATTAGGAGGTCGTCTTTGAAACGAGCATTGAAAAAAAGAGATAAGGCTGTGTTGAAAAATACCCCCAGCAGCGATGATGCCCCGGTAGAGCAAACAAATTATGAGATCAATTCCAAAATGACCCGCCGGGCGCGGACTCATCGGGCAGCCATGATTGGCTTGGCGATATCCATGGGAGCAACCAGCCTTTTGGTGACTCGACAAAGCGATCAAGCCCAAGCAGCTGCTCCTGTTGGTAGTCAAAAAGCAGTTTCAACAAATCCATCTGTTTCCGAGACTGAGATGAAATTTGCAGCCACCAAACTGGAAGCCCCAACCGTCTCACTCGCAGGCGCTTTAGCAAATCCAGTAATATTGGAACCAACAGTAGTTTCACAAGTACCTGGGCTTGAAGCTAAATGGCAAGTTGCAACCAACAGCACAGCCGCCGAAGGCACTGCATCCAACGTAATTTCCCCAGCCAAATCGGTTGACAGAGATTCTGTTCACTCACAATTAGCGCCGGGAGTGGGAGTAAGCTATAACCCAATTCAGGCGACATTACCAACAAATGACCAACAGCCTGGGACAGCATTACAGTTGTCTAAAGTGGAAGAGGTTACTGGCAGTACCCAAAATTTGTCGGCAGGCGAGTTAGCCGGCGGTAATGTTGATGCCCAATTAAAAGCACAGCAGGAATTTGCCCTGAATCGCTTACAGGAAAAATCAACCCGGTTAAGAAATAGTTTGGCAGATTTACGGTCTGAACAAACTCAAGATTTATTAAAAACTGGTATTAAAGAAGCACAGCCAACCACTGTAGCTAACAGATCCGTGCCAGAACAATCGGATAACTTGACTGATTTCAAACAATCCGATCTGATTTCTCGGTTGAAACAGAGCAAAGAAACAAGTGCGACGATACAGCAAATACCTCTGCCTGCATCATCGTCAACAAAAGTTGTCGCACAATTGTCTCCCTCAACATATCAAGTCAAGCCCGGAGACACCTTAGCAGAAATTGCTAACAATTACGGTACTTCGGTTTCTGAGCTAGTTAGAGCTAACAACCTGAGTGATCCTAATCAACTGCAAATTAATCAAAGGTTAATTATTCCTGCGGATAAGATATTAGAAACCTCTAGCCAGGTAGATAATTCTTCTTTAAACAGCCCCAGTTTTAACCCTAGATCATTTGTTGCCAACAATACTAGTTTAACAATTCCTGCCCCAAGAATAAATGAGCAGTTAGAAGAGATTGAAACTCCGGCTACCAATAGCGTGGCTATCCCAGTACCAGTGGTGACACAAGAGCAAGAACGGACTAATTATCCTAGTATCGCTAACCGAATTAATGTTCCTGCGCCAATAGTCCCAGATAGCCAAGGGCAGCCTACTATTCCTATTGTTATTCCCAAAGCCCTACCTACTCCCAGTAACTCTTACGGCTTAGGCGGTGATGCTCCATTACCAAGAACTTTTTCCCAAAAGCAGGGTTCACAAAAACCCGTGCAAAAGGTATCTAAAGCCAAAGGTAATGAACGTATCCGCAGCTTGCAAGCAGAAATTGAGAGATTGCGTTATAAATACCGCGCTCAACAAGCTGGTGTAGCTGTTACAGCCCCTGAAAACAATAGTCAGTCTGTACCTGTTGCTATTGAATCATCCAATAACTCCACCGTATCTCAAGCGAATGCCATCCAGATTGCCGTACCTCAAGCAATATTGCCCAGCTACAGCAATCAACCGCTTAAGACTCTAGTAACAGCATCCGCTCCCACCAACGAGCCAATTAACCCAGAATTTCTACCTAGCAAAACTGGCGCTAGATGGAATTCTCCCCGCAAATCATCTGGCATTAAGTTAACAGTACCTCCTGCTCGTACTAGTGCCTCTGACTCTTTAGGAAAATTGCGAGGAACTTCTGTTTCTCCAGCTTTACCACCTATAGCAGCAGTGGATATCCACTTACCTCAGACCACTGAAGACAATCCCAGTTTCCCAAGCAATTCTTCCACCACAACCTACATTTGGCCTGCTAAGGGAGTTCTGACCTCTGGTTATGGCCCGCGCTGGGGAAGAATGCACAGAGGGATTGATATTGCTAACTCAACCGGCACACCTATTTATGCTTCATCTGCTGGTGTCGTTGAGAAGGCTGGCTGGAACAGCGGTGGTTACGGTAACGTTGTGGATATCCGTCATGATGATGGTAGCTTGACTCGCTATGGACACAACAGCCGAATCCTGGTGCAACGTGGTCAAAGAGTGCAACAAGGTCAAACAATCGCGGCTATGGGTAGCACTGGTTTCAGCACTGGACCTCATAGTCACTTTGAAGTTCATCCATCTGGCAAGGGTGCTGTTAACCCAATCGCTTTCTTACCCAATCGCATTTAATTCCCGCTGGTTGGGAATTTAGTGATTCTCTGGTTAATTGAGGGAGGTGAACTCCCTCTTTTATTTTGAAATTAAAAATTTAAAAGTTGATAGTTGTCAAATGCAAATTGGTATGCTATCTTAATATAAGTTGATGAAACAACGTGGCTCAGTAGCTCAGTTGGTTAGAGTACGGGACTCATAAGCCTGGGGTCGTCAGTTCAAATCTGACCTGAGCCATTAAAAACAATACAAAATATAAGGGCTTCAGCTTTCAGTTATTTATGTCACTGGGGGCTGGATATTTTTTTGAGGCTTTCTTGACTATCAAATGACTATCAATTTAAGCCAATGGTAGTCAGGAAATTTTGACCCTACTCCGGCTAAATACAAGTCTTATATTTTTACAAAAGATAACTTCAACTGTATCAAAATTAGCATCGATAAATAAACCGAAGGCTGATTAATTTGAATATTTCAGGACTTACGCAACTGGCACATTGGTAGGGTGCGTCAGATATCAAAAATCTGTTTATTTGCAGGATTTATGCAGTAGTAAAGCACCCTACAACAGATTTTTGGTGTGACACTTGCGTAAGTCCTGTATTTATTTCATCGTCAGCTTACTCTTACTAGAGAGTATCTAATTCTCTTCGCACTACATCAGTTTCTGTATCTATAATAATTGATTTTAAATCTATTATTTGTTTAGTATTTAGTATATCCTGGTTTTGCAATGTATTAAATATTTTCTTAACATTTTCCAAAACCATCAGATTTTGTACAAGTATATTTATGGTTTTTTCATGGTGTTAAAGTTGAATTTGAATAGTAACTGCAATTTTATTTTGAATTTTTTTATTTACTACAGATTGAAGAGCTAAATCATCATCATTACTTTGCAAAGCAATTTTAGCTTTTTCATTCCAGTATTTAGCTTCTTTCTGCGCTTTTTCAAAATCTTTCTGAATACTTTCTTGATGAGCAACAGCTTTTGTTATAATTTCTTCTGTTTCTTGAATAGCCTCGGCTAAAATATCATCAGGTTTTTTGTTAACTTGATGTAAAGATTGTAAAAATAGCTTTTCTTGAAGTTCTTGTAAGTAATCATTCAAATTTGAATCTTCATCAATATCTTGTGGATCTAAATATTCATTCTCTAGGACTTCAAAAATGTTTGTATTTGTACTACTATCTACCTTTAAAACTGACTGTTTTTTTTGAACTTCAAAAATATTATCTTCCCAATATTTCAGACTTTTTTTAATTTTGTCTACCTGTTCTTGTTGCTCATCAAATAGTTTTTTCAGTCTTTGCACTGTTAATGCAGATTTTTCTTTTTGATATTTTGCTTCACTGGCTAAATCCTTATTCCCTGCTTTTACAGCAAGTCTATACTCATTTTCATATTGATCAACCTCAGCTTGAGCTTTTTCATAATTTCTTTGAGCAATTGTTTGTGCTGCACTGGCTGTAGCTGCTGCTGTACGTAGCTGAGATAAAGCTGATTGTGCTGATTAATATTCGTGGTAATTTACCATAATTTATTCGTTTTCATAGATAGAAAATGCTTTACCTATAATAAGTAATTAGGCAGAATAAATTACACATATTCTTTTCCTGTTCCCTGTTCCCTGTTCCCTGTTCCCTTTCTCAACGTAGGAAATTAATTTTGCACTATCACTTAATACTAGGACTTACGCATTGACAGGAAATACCAAATAGGGGGTATGACTTTCAGGGATTTAAACCCGATTTTTCGATGATTTTTTAGCGATAGCGAAGCGCTGCTGCAAGCAGTTCGCTATTTATCTAGAC
>Ga0209668_10001202_pt1 | contig 10985 bp, 8 predicted proteins | sample FrelakmetPLP11PL_FD_187150 | JGI IMG/M metagenome (GOLD analysis project Ga0209668, IMG submission 187150) | Freshwater lake sediment microbial communities from the University of Notre Dame, USA, for methane emissions studies - PLP11 PL (SPAdes)... | ecosystem: Environmental > Aquatic >... | reverse complement strand
CACTCACTCATTCTCTCTCTCACTTCATTCTTTCATTCTTTCTGTCTCACTTCAATCAAACTTTATTGGAACCCCATTCTAGTGTCTTAGCGTTTCGCAGTCATATTAGTAGAAATGACAGTCATTTCTACTAATTAAAGTAACTTCTAAACACATTTTACTACTCTAAACTTTTACTGTCAATTCTAAATAGCCTACTGATGGATTAAAAATGAAAAAAAAATTCTATATTATTTTTAAGTTACTAATTTATATTTTTTAAGTCACTATTTCTATGTCACTCACTCACTCATTCTCTCTCTCACTTCATTCTTTCATTCTTTCTGTCTCACTTCAATCAAACTTTATTGGAACCCCATTCTAGTGTCTTAGCGTTTCGCAGTCATATTAGTAGAAATGACAGTCATTTAAAGTTATAAATCTTAAATCACTAATATTATATACAATTTCCTTAACTTATTAATGGCTGTTTTTAAAGAAATAAACACTTTTACTTACCCAAAAATGAAGAAAAAATTAAAGATGAAAAAATTGTTCCTGTCCAGAAGTCCTCAGAAAGTAAAAGAAATCAAAACAACCAATTTTGGCTCCAAATTTATTTTTAAAATTCACAGATTAATAAATTTAAATCTCTAATTTATTCAAAACACAGGTATCCATAAAGTTTTTTACTAGTTCTTTCAATAAATTTTACAACCTTAAAACATATATTTTTCGAAAAAATTATCTTTTATATCAAAGCCTTCATAGCACAGTGGATAAGTGTTTGAAAGCAAATGAGAAACTGACTTTGATTGATTGGGAAAGAGATCAAAACAGCACCATCGACCAAAAAATTTTTATTTGATTTTCATATGCGGAAATAATTTATGCGCATGTTTTGTTGCGCAAATTTTTTTATCCGATGCACATTCGGCAGAGGGCGCTCAGTTTTAGTTTGACCAAAATTAAAGCCATCTTTTGTTTAAGATTTACATTTGTGAACAAATTTATTTGTAGATGTCAATAAACGAAGACACCATTCAAATGTGGTTTGACCAAGCTCTTACAACCAAAAAGCCCAAGATGATACCTTTCCTAAAATTTTGCGCAGAGAATGGCAAAATCGAGAGACTCGAGGAAAACATTAATTACTACAAAATTGATTTGTGTGTCGACATGATTAATCTCATGGATAAAGAGGGTTACAAAATTAAGATTCTGAATATTTCTTTCAAGTTTGATCACAAGATTGAATCTAAAACAAAAGGTTTCTTTGCCGAATATCTAATCAAAGCAAAAAGAATTCGATTGAAAGAAACTCAGCAAACAACAAGAAGGGCTAGCCTTAGAAAGAAAAAATAAAATTTGATTTGAATGCCCCTCACCTAAAAAAGAACCCAAGACCCCAAATGTGCCCCCCGCCAAACGTCGGTAACAATGTGACTACCCTCTGTTTAAAATTGGTTGTAATGCAAACAAAACATTATTTATTACAATAAAAATTAAAACATTTTTTTCTCGTTTATTTAGCATTAAAATAGATTTATCATTAGTCAGCAGATCCGTTTTTGTTTAATTGAAAATATCAAATACAACATCGTCAATTTTTTTCATAATAAGAGATTCGTATTCCATCAGTATTTTTTTGTCAAATGCATATTTAGACTCTGGGCGAATTTTGTAGAGAATTACTGTGAGAGCGTGATGGCACCATCCAAGTTTTATAAACTTTAAATCTTTTTCGCCGAGTGATTGGATAACTCTGCTTCTAAGCGTTTTTTCGTGTTCGACCATAAACTCGTCAAAATAATATTCGAATAAAGGCAGGTCTAGTTGAGTAACGTACTCTCTGCTTTGGTTGTAGAGCCAGGCTAGTGCATTTGCAACCTTAACTTCATTTTCATTGGCGCACCACTCTTTGAGAATTGCTTCAACCAAAGCGTCGTAATAGTCGGTTGTTTCAACTTGGTATTTCCACTTGAAGATTTGATTGGTCGAGTCGTGCAGAACAAAACCTTCCAATTTTCGATTATCGAGTTGATCAATCAGATTTGCTTTGTTTCTTCTTGTTAGCAAATTAACAAACTTTTCAGTATTTTGAAATGGAACGAGGTCAATGTTGGATTTTAGAAATAGGTTTCGGTTTTTTCTGTTTATTGGACAAAGAAAGTATTTTAGTTCTTCATCCTGAGACCTCATCTCGATGACATTGGGAAAGAATTTTTGAAGTTTAGCTTTATTTTCAGAGTTTTGTTGATTTTCGAAAACAAATCCAACTCCAAAAACGTACATTTGACCTACTTTGAAACCATTTCTCTTGTTATCGTAAATGTCATGTTCAGTTGTTGCAGTTCCAGGAAGAATGTACTCACCGTAAAGAATGAGTTGATCTTTTTTGGTTAAATCCAAGCCAAGGTCGTAGTCTCGATTGAGGTCATCTCCCAAAGTAAAGATTTTATCAAAGATAGGTCTTAGTTTTTCCATTGTGACGTTTTGAATTTTTCTTTTTCCAAATTGTTTTTCTTGAATCAAGTGACCTGCAATTTTTTTTCTGGTAGCTATCCAACCTGCTGATGACGCACTCACGTTGCACCCGTCCAATTTTTCTGCCACAAACCATTCTTTATTTTCGTTTATTGCATTTCTGATTTGTTGAGTGCTGAGCGAAGAGAGTACTCCTTTAATTTTGAGCCAGGGAAAGTTGAGTAGAGATCCTATTGGTTCGTTCAAAGCAAATGGATGTACTGGAGCTTGATTTTCTAAAAGTTGAGCTAAAGAAACTGCCATTTTCAAGTTTTCAGTTTGAAAATCGAGTGAAAACTAAAGATATTTTTTTATCTACTTTAGATTTTATACTTTTTGGTTGAGACTCTAACACATTTTTCAACTTATTTTCAGTCTGTTGAAGCTTGAAGAGTTTTCGATGGCTCAGCCACCGTCCTTGCAGACCTTGGCTGGCAAAGCAACTGCAAAACACCTAGGACGAGTTTCTTCTGGTCAAAGCGAACCTCAGTTCAAGAAAAAAAACATAAAACCAAAATGTCTTTTAAAAATATTTGACGCTCTTGCGATTGTTAAAAGCATTCCTCCTCAAATTCAAAAACACATTATTCCATTTTACAGAGGGGCAGACTTGGCTGATTTCATCGATTTGTACGAAGGCATTTCAAATTTGAAAAAAAACTATTGTAGCAACGAAGATGTTTTTCAGCATTTTTTACTAGATTTTTTTTTGGAGATTGAAAATGAAAGAATTCATCCTCTCTCTTTTTCTAGACTGAACAGACATTTTTTCAAGTTTCGATTAGAATTAGGAGCGAAACAAATCTGGTTTCTGAATGATAAGAATCAAAAAGCTTATGTCAATGTGACAGAGTTTGACTGGGCTACTCGAGCTTTGGGTTTTGACGATCCAATTTTACCCCAAACTCTTCCCAAAAAGTTAAAACAAGAATTGTTTTTCAAAATCAAATTTGGAGTAAGAAATGGTTTCAGCAGGTACCCTATTCCTAAAATTCCAAAAATGCTGAAAGTCTTGGTTCGTTCGATTCCAGATTATTCGTTCAGAGATCATTTCTTTAGTCCTCTGCCTTATGATCACTACCAAAGAGAAGAATATTCTCAACCAAAAAAGGAACCTCCTACATTGTCTGAACAATTCTTCATGAGATTGGCAGCAATGGTTAAATGCGTTCAAAGGAATGCAGTTCACGAAGGTCTCGCTTTCATTGCAGAAATTCTCGGACGAGAAGATTTTGCTTCATCTCCTTTTCTCGAAAAATTTTTTGTTCACGTTTGGGGTTACTTTGCAATCCTTTTGTCCAAAATTCAGGTTGATTTTTCGTTGATTTTTTCTTGTCTGACAGAGTGCGACAAATGCATTTTCTTTGAATCAGATAGGTTGGATGCTCTCAGTTATCGTCAGCAAGTTGCTGCAATAATTGGCAACTACAAGTTGGAGAACGAATTGTTTAAAATGATCACTAATCGTGTTCCTAGACTTTCTTCATTTTTCAACCAAAGTTTCATTCTACATTTGCAAAGCACCGTTCAATTTATCGAGGACTTGATACTTGAAATGGATGTTTTATTGAAAATCAAAGAAGACCAAGAAATATTCGAAGATCGAAACAAACTGGTTAACTCAATCATTCAAAAAACGAGAAGGCTTCTTCACATTTACTTTTCAAAAGAGGGTTACTCAGAAAGTCAGTATCCAAACATTTTTTGTTTCTTTGACGTTCTCAATGTGTACGAAATTGTTGTACAGATTCTGACAAAAAAAGTTACTGCTGCTTATCCTTCTGTAATCACCAAACTAAATTGCATCTCTCAAAACTTGAAAAATACCGAACTGCCAATGGGACTCTTTTTGGAGACTTACACATTGGGAACAGACCTAATGACTAGTCTAGATTTTTGTCACGAAGAGATCAAAAAAGAAGCTCATTGGGATAACCCTCTCATTTGGGCCACAGGAATTTACACCATTAGCATACTGGTTAAGTTTCTAGACAAGACTAATAACGGGTCACTTCATTACGCGACTGAAGCCAGATTGTTGTACGAACAAACCAATTCTTTCCGAAAACATCTCTTGTTTGATTTCATTTATTGTACTTCAAAACGCGAAAAAAAATTCCAAGTTCCTACTTTTGAGTTTAAGCTGATTCCTAATTTTGACATTTTCAAAATTTTTCAGATGGAACCTCTCATTCCCCATTTGATTTCTTGCGGGATTAAAAGTTTGAAACGGTTTGACTCAATTATTGTTGTCTAAGATTTTTTTTCTTTTCTTTTTAAAGATGAATTCCGCTTACATCTTGATCCAAGCCATTCCATCAACCATTAGCCAGCAAGGAGTTGAAACTACTTTTGTTATTCGTCGTCCGGATGAAGAGTACGAGGGAGTGGAACCAAATTACCTCGTTCCTAATACGGCATACATTACCGGGGTGGAAAAAAACAAACCTCTCCCGAAATTTTCTCAGTCTTTTTGTACTGCGCTTGCCATGCCTATTCACGTTTACCTGTCAATCTTATTTTTCTTACAAACGACTTGGCCGGACATTGAAAAGGAAATGAAGATTCAGCTGATTGATTTGTACCGAAAGACAAAACAGATTAAAACTGGGACCAGGAATGAAATTCAAACCAAAGTCAGAGAGAGCGTTGTTTACGAACGTTGGTTTGATGATGTCTATTTCCATGCAGTCAGAAACACCCAAGCTCCCTACGAACAAATCCACATCCAAAGAATGAATACTCATATTAAATTTGATGTTTCTATTTTAAAAAAATTATCGTCCGCTCGAGAAAACCTCATTTCACTATTGCTTGAAACAGGTCATGAGTTTATTTAGTTTTGCAATGGACGTCGAAGAAGAAACATCGCTTAAAACTGATCAATATTTAGTTCCATTTTTTCCACAATCTGTTAATGTTGTGTGTTCAGCTACAAATTCTGGGAAAACTACTTTGTTAATAAACATTTTAAAAAATCAACATTTGTGTTTTGTGCGTCCTGTCGATAAAGCAGTTATAGTTCTCTGCAATCCTAAAGTTACAGGAGAACCATATCTTGAACTAGCTACTGACGATTTTCAAATTGAAGTTTTGTATTTAAGCGAATTTTTGCCCTCTGAACATTTAAGTTCAAATGCAGTGTTAATATTTGAAGACGTTTCAGATTTATCCAAAGATATTTTAGATTGCATAAACGTCTTTGCTCATCATTTAAATCTTGCTTCGCTTTTTATTGTGTGTCAAACTATTTTTGCTGAAGCCGATTTTAAATTGCTTCTTTCTTTGGCACATAGGATTATTATTTTTTTTGGTGGTACTGGAGGCACCAAACTAGCTCAGCATATTCGTCAGTTTTTCTTTGTCAATTCTGAATTGAAAGAATACTTTAAAACTATAATTTCTTATGCTGAAAGAAATAAAAATATTGTTTTGTTTGAGCTGAACGAAATAGCTAGAAAAGATAAACCTCATTTTTTAGCAATCAGTAATTTTGACGATTATTTTGAAGACGATTCTGACGATTCTGTCGATTCTGATATAAAGCCTGCAAAAAAACCTACGGTTATTTTTCCTCACTTGCACAAACAAAACTTGTATGAAAATATGTTTGAGGATAACCAGACAGATATTGAAGGTATCGATCCATCCACACTACCTAAAGGTTCCTATCTGTTGGTCAAGGCTGAAAATGTGACGAGTAAAAAAACAAAAAAGAAATTGTCAGATTTAAATGAAACTGATTGCGAAAAAGATTGGCAAATTTTAAACGATAATATCATTTCAGATATTGAATCGGGTTTTAAGTTTGCAAAACATCAGACTGCTATGAATCTTGCAAAGTACATGTTGAAATCAAAATTTTTTTGCTTTTTGAATAACGGTAGTTCGGTTATGATTAAAGATCAACCAAAAACTTCTTCTCCTTTGACGGATTTCTTACATGCTGCTTTGAGAGCAAGCGGGCCAAACGAAGTTCCAAATCCAAAATTTGTTATTTTCACTCGTTTTCTTTTAAAGTCTGAGACGCCTGAACATTTGTTTAAAAATAGGGCTCTTCTAATTGGCGCTCGAAATGGGAAATTACCTTCAATCTCATTCAAAAAGAAACCTGTAGCAAAAACAAAAAAAAATAAATAGGGTGTTTGAAAATTAAAAGTAATCAGTTTACATTCGTCTTTCTTTTAGATAAGTCATGGCGTCTGCAAAAAGATTTTTTTCCGGTTCTGGAGATGGAGATGAAAATGAAAATGAGAAAAGAAGAAAAAAGAAGGACAAAGTCGAGAAAGAAAAATCGAAACCTCAAAAGACTAGCATCGAAAATGAAGAAGACTTGAAAGCGAGATCTCTCGCCATTTTAACTAACAAAGAAATAATGGTAGAAGCTTTCATGACAGATTTTTTGGCATCGTTTAAAAGAAATAACGGAATAGACTTGGGATTTTCAGGTGACTTGTCCTTTCAAGAAAAAATTAAGAAGGCAGAAAAACAAATGAACGAATGCAGCATGATATTGGCTCACAAATATCAGCCCATCATAAAGGAAATTTTTGCTCAAGAGGAAATGAAAGCGATGGAGGATCAATACGGCGTGATCAAATCAGATCCTGCAAACGAAAAAGACAGATCGGTCCAATACAAGGACTGCTACCTTCATTACATTCACGATGATAACAACGTTTCAATCAAAACTGAAAATGTTACTCTTCTCGGAAATGTGAGCATAAAAGATTATTTCACATTTGTTTTCTGGGCGATGAACACGGTCAAGCGTCAAGCCGGAGACAATCTACTTCAACTCATTGTCTGTGGAAAAACTAGCTGTGGCAAGTCGGCGATTTTTGAAAATCCACTTCAACAAATTTCCCACAATTTAACTACGGACCAAGGCGTTGGAAGATTCTTGACAAAAGCAAAATCGACTCTCCTACTTCACGACTGCAACTTGGAAGTTTTGGTCAAAGGCAAAGATGTTGACAAATTGAAGAGCATTACAAGAACTGAGCCGATTGCAGTCAAAACGTTTGCAAAGGCTGCGGTCGTTGAGCCTTTGCACGTCATGGTGACGTCAAACAAGCACATGTACTTGCACAAATTCAAACATGCAAAGGTCGAAGGATTCTGTTCTCGCACCATTTACAAGCCCGACATTCAAGCGTCAAAGACGATTCACATTGAGGACGTGGAGGCCGTCAGGAACAGGTACATCGAGTGCTTTGTTCGCGATCGTCCGGTTCTTCCCGCGGGAGCATTGCCAACATCGGGAAATTTTAAAAGGGAACATCTCGTCAAAGGATTGTTTACCTACATCATCGAACTCTTGCAGAGATACGAAAAAAGTGACTTTCATTCAGACTATCTTTACCTGTACGCACTTATCGGACTCTGCAAAAACCTTTACAGGATGGACGACGAGGATCAAATACCACTAGGACATGTCATCATTGATCTTTTTGTGAACAAATATCAGTTTAGCGCAGATCAAAAAATGACTTGTTTCAACATTTTTACAAAAGACAATGTCAAAGACGAATTTGAATAAAGTTTCTAAATCTCAATTGGGCTATTGTCAACGACGTGGGTGGGAGGGCAGAACATATGGGGGTGTATGTGAGGGTGTTTTATGTTGCCTGTTTTAAAAATATTTCATGTGAACTTTTTTGTACATTTTATATTTAATCATGTGGTGACGGTTTTTCAATAAAATAAAAATTCTGTACATATCAAATTTGTTTTTGTTATTTACTACCTCATCTACCTGGCTTTGCCTGGAATTTTCTTAATATCTCACTCCTAATCAGTCTTGTTTTTTAATTTAACTCTGGACATGAAGTATTATATGTAAGATTAGAATAGAATTGACTCTACTTTTTTGACATTCAGTATTATATGTAAGATTAGAATAGAATGAAATAAAAAACATGAATTAGTTAACGGTTTTTATTTTCAAGATAACAATTGGTTTACCCTAAGTTACATTTTTTAACAAAACGTTTAAGGTCAGAAACAATAACGTCATTGAAAATAATTCCTCCAAAACAAGATTTCCAATCTTCGTCATTGGCTTTCCTTTGTTTTGCGAGTTCTTCATCCTTTTCATGATTCAAGTCAAAGAAAAGACGAAGCCAGATGAAGTAGTCATCGTTGTAGGTATCAAGAGTTAGCCTGGTTTCAAACTGTTGAAATTTGGAGATAATTTCGGTTCTCCAATTTTTGTTTGGAATAAACGAATCCGCCGGGCCATTTTCCGAATCTTCTTTGAGTTTCTTTGCTTCGGGGCCATTTTCCGAATTTTCCACGTCTTCTTCGTAACTTTTTCTCATTATTTCTCTGGCTTGTTTTTGAAAAGAGGGTAGAAATTCCAAAAGTCGTTTCATTTCCTTCTTGCTCATGCTGATGTCAGTAGAAGGGCTTTTGTGACTATGCCAGATATAACGGTACTTTTTATATTCGACATTTGCCTTTTCATCTTTGGAAAGATAAAAAACATTTTTGTTCTTTTGGGTATCCATGGTGAGCGATAAAACTAGAGTGAGTAACCTAAAAGAAAATGAAAAATATTTATATGATTATGAAAATAAGCTCCTCCCAAATTTTAAAAATATTATTTTATTTTTCAGAAAATTATATAAAACCAACTAGCGAAGAAGAAAAAAAGATCAGTGTCAAAATGATTCGAAGAAGAGAGCAGCTTTTAACGGTCGATTGTACTGCCTACAATTCAGTGCAGTCAAATCAACACAGAGATTTCTATTTGGTTGAATATAATATAAACATTCCTGCTTTTGTGGTGTACAACAGAGAAGAGAGGTGGAATGCATTAGAGCGAATCAGAGTGTTGCTTGAAACAGATTTTAACCCGACTGATGAGATAGACTATCAAATAACAGGAACTTATGTTTTGCGAAACACAGAAAATAACGACACTCGAGAGTGGGTTGGTTCTTTTTATGCGGGCTTGCATAATCCAGCCATCATTCAAGATTTTCAGTTGTTTGATAGAAATTCATTTGTTAACACAGTTCATCTGTCGCTCGAAAATGTCGACGAAAAATTACTTTACAATGGAAGAGACACAAAATGGGAGTTTGAAAGTTTGCAATCGGTCATCATCAACGTTCAAACCACCGTTTTCAAAACACACCGAGTCCTTGTCGACAGAAGGCTTCAAGGAAGAAGAAGAAAGTTTAGACAGACCTTTGAGTTGCAGTGAGGCTATTTTGCTAATTCCAAACGGAGAAACAATTTTGAAAAACTGGGACATAACTGAAGAAGAAAAGCACATTTCACTATCTCGATTTTTTTTCAAAAAATATCCTGATTTCATCGACTTGGAAGAAGACATCCAATGTGACTTGATTATTTTAAAAAAGATTAACGATGTTTGTTTCAAGTTGTTGCATGATAATCGGTTCATGGCAAAACGTCGAAAAAAAACTTACAATACTTTTTTTGGAATTATCTTAAATTCCAAGGGAGGTCTGTTAAAAACAACGAAAAACTTTTCAGAGATGCCTCGACTACACTCGAACAATTATCGGTTTTTTAAAAAAGAAGAACCATTGTGGCAGTTGGTCAATCTACCAAAGGAAGAAAAAAACCCAGAGACTTTTGAAGAAACGAGAGAATTCATTCAGCGACATCATTTAGAAGAGAAATTCAATGTTCGGTTTCACACAACCAATGAGTCTTGGAACAAAACGTTTGGTCACCTTCCCAAAATTGAAGCTTTTACCAGATTCGATTATACTCTGGGTTTCAGAATGATGAACAGAGAAAAATCTTTTAAAGCTCCAAAAGTGGTTGTCAAAGAAAAAGTTTTTGTTGAGCCGGACGAGTACCAAGTCAACAACAGTTCCGCGGTGAAGATAAAACTTGGAGGATTAAACGAAGCCTTCAATTTGGGATGCATTTCGAAAGAAGAATTTGAAAATTTGGCTGACCAATTATCCAAAACTAACGGTTCTCTCTGGCTTGAACTCGACGATGCAAAAAAAGCAAGATTTGCAACGTTCATCAACGGTTTTCAGTGCGAGCTGAGTGAAGAAGACGAAGACACCTGGATAAGTTTATTCGAAAACATATTCAAGTACAAAGAACAGATGGAAGAGAAGAAAAAAAAGATTTTATCTGACCTCATTCAAAAACTAGAGAAATATCCGCAAAATGTCAAGACTGCATGGACTCAATGTTTGATTGGCTTGAAAGCTTGCATCAGAGAATTAAAAGTAGCTGTTTACTCCAAAGAAGACGAATCTCTCCACGCAATAAAAAATTTCTTTTGTTATTATTCGAGTTTGAAACTTGGAAAAAAATTCAGAGGTGTGACATTGAATGCGGGAGCAAAAAACGATTTAACTTTGATCAAATCCCCGGGGCTAACTTTTTTCAATTTTGGAAGTTACCTCGAATTTGACATTTCAGACATTGAAAAGACTTTGCCTCAACCAGTCATCAGCAGTACATGTGTAAGCTTATAC
>Ga0209668_10001201_pt1 | contig 10988 bp, 10 predicted proteins | sample FrelakmetPLP11PL_FD_187150 | JGI IMG/M metagenome (GOLD analysis project Ga0209668, IMG submission 187150) | Freshwater lake sediment microbial communities from the University of Notre Dame, USA, for methane emissions studies - PLP11 PL (SPAdes)... | ecosystem: Environmental > Aquatic >... | reverse complement strand
AATCACGGTTGCAGCACCATTCAAACACACCCGGAAAACCGGGATGCGAAAGAACGAGCTGGTATATTACTACTCACTCGACCGGAAATGGATGAGTACCGAACAGGCAGGGGTGCTGCTTCACCGTGCGGAAGAAGAAGGATTGTTACGCCAGAAGGACGGAATTTTCTCTCCCTTGTTTGATACTTCATTGATAACCATTCCCTTAGGTTTCAAACCCACATCTTCAATTTTTGAGCGGAACGATCCCCTGGCGGAAATGATCGACAGGATTGCAAAAGCGAAGGGGATGGAGGAAACGGATGTGGTTTCTGAGATGAACCGGATTATCAAAGAGCAATTTGACGGGAACCTCCTGCCCGCTGCCGCACTCGTCCTGCTTGCAAAAAAATATAATGTTCCTTTCAGCGATAAACGCGAAGCTCTCACCGGAACCCTGAAAAAAGGTACCTGAAATCCTGATATCTGATATTTTTTATGGGTGGAACCGGCCAGGTCAGGACCATATCCGCACAATAAAGTATTTCGTTACGCCATAACCTACATATCATCACGCAGATTTAAAAGAGGTGAATGTATGACAGGACATAAAAATGATCCCTGGGATAAACCATGGGTTACAATAGCCTTGATTGTTGGGATACTTGCAGTTGTGGTAATCGCGCTGGTATTTTTTATGGGAAGCGGGAATACACCGGACCAGTCTCTCCCTCTCAAGACAACGCCGACCCCTTCAGGTGCCGCAACCCAGGCAACACTTTCAGGTTCTACCGGTTCCCCCCAGATGACGATCAAGGTTCCGACTACTGCCAGCATCCCGGCAACCGGAGTGTTTATCAAAGTCAGTTACCTGGGTGGTTTTTCAGGAATGTATGGTGTTAACGGGGTAATGCAAAACGTGAGAAATTCCGGTGGCAGACTGTATGAAATCACCAATGCGACAGGAAATGTCTCGGCAATCTTCAAAAAGGAAGACGGGTCAACGACACACGAGATACTGGTCGAACTCTGGAAAAATGGGAAATCATTAACGTCTGCGAAGAACTCAACGCCGTTTGGGACAGCAAGTATCAACTATACCCTGTAGCGATATCACTCTCAATTTTTTGTGAGAGGAAACTATTAAAAAAAATTAAAAAAGATGATATTTTATCTTCTGCCGGCTTTTACCTTTTTCTCTGCTTTTTCCCCCTCTACCTTGGGGAAAAGCTCTTCGAGGGTTTTGTCTCCATACGTGGTAACGCGGGCATTTATCTGGACGAAATCAGCGGTGATCTCGTTTGACCGGATTGTTTTTCTCCTGCGCTCTCCTTCCATTGTCGGGTGGAACCCGACACCTTTTGTCATGAGCAGTTTCTTGCGTCCTGCCCCTGGCAGGCTCTTCTTTGCAGGTATTCCGGTCCGATCGGATGCTCCGGTGATCTGGATCTTATAACCTGCAAGTCCCATTGCACCTGCATCGATCTCATCACCGATACGTTTTCCAACTATTGCACTTGCTACGCCACCACTTGCGTCCACATTGAAGGCGCGACCGCTTTTTGGGTCTGATACAACAATTTTTAATTCCACCATTTTGTATGCTCCGTATTGATTTTCATCAAAAAACCCAGGTATAGGATTTTTTCACGTCTCTGGCTGCCGGCTATTTTACCTGCACATGAGAAGTACCCATTTTATTATACCGGTACGCTATTAAACCCTCGCGTCTCCCGCCAGCTCAAAAACAGGGTCATTTCCCCCAGAAGGGGTCAGCTTTGCGCCGCATCGTTGTGAATTCTTCCAAGATTTCCTGTGTGCTCACGTTTAAGGTTTTGAGCATTTCACGTTCGAGCACTTTTACATGCCGTTCCGGAATATCGACAAACAAGTCTTCACCGATATTCAGCTGCCTCCCGATTGTTACGCCCTCAATGGAGATTGCCACTTCGAGTCCGGCATCTGCTTCGCGGATTGATTCCTGGCGGAGCTGCATTGACTTAAGGTGGCCCACTTTCTTCCCGTCAGTTTTGACAAGATTTACATCACTTCGCAATTTCCCGCCAAGTACCCTCACGCCAACTACCGCAGGATTGCTTTGACGGAATACACAATCGGGCAGGAGCCGGATTTTTGCCGGCATGATAACATGCTCAAAACGCTGTTTTTCCAAAAGGCGTTTCTGCTCGTCACGCCACGCGAGATACTGGTCGATAAGCTGGTAGATTACCCTGCCTTCAAAGACTTTTACCTGTGTATAGAGGGGATCTTTGATCATATCAGCAGCGTCAGGAAGGATTGGGGTATTAAACGAAAGGAGCACCCGGAATACTGGGTTTTTGATAGTCTCGGTGTCGATCAGGTCGTGACGGCTTACTGCCCCGACTTCTGCCCGCATTACCCCGATCCCTTTTCCGTCAAGTTCCTTGCAGAGTGCTTCGAGTGCCCCGATGGTATCTGCTTTAATCACAATTCCTTCATCGGCAAGTTTGACGTGTATTTCCGTCATCTCTTTTTTTATCTTTGCCTCGACTTCCTCACGATTGCCACGGATGACAAAAAATGGCGACCCGGCAATTACATTCTCAAGGTTCGGGGCGGTGACCTTGATCCCTGCTGCTGCGGCTACGGATTTCACCCTCTCGAACCTGTCTTCCACGAGGATCTCTTTCATCGGGCGGGGTTTTAAGAGGGAGCGGACTTTTGTAACTACGACATCATTTTGAGTGGCAACGGCTATTTCATCTCCTATCGAGAGTGTTCCGTCGTACAGAATTACATCAAGGGTAGTTCCGAGTCCACGCTCTTCTTTGACTTCAAGAACGGTTCCTGCCCCCGGACCTTCAACAAGGAGGGTAAGTTCCTCACCCATATACCGCTGGGCAAGCCCTATCATGACAAGCAACAGGTCTGAAATGCCTTCTCCCGTGTGAGCGCTGACCGGCACGATCGCAAGGTTTCGCTTGAAATCAGATACCCGGTCGAAGCGGTCTGCCGAGAAGTCGTATTCGGAGAGCTTGCCAACGATCTCGTAGGTTTTATTTTCAATCTCACCTATGACCCGGTCGTTCTGTTTAGCAATTGATGAAAGGAACGATTCGTTTTCAAACACCCTCCACCCATGGATGCGGTCGATCTTGGTTGCAGCGACAACAAATGGTGTGCGGCAGGAACGCAGGATCTGAAGTGCTTCGATCGTCTGGGGCTGAAATCCCTGGCTTATATCGACCACGAGGATTGCCATGTCAGCTAATGCCCCGCCACGTGCCCGCAGGGTCGTGAATGCATGGTGACCCGGGGTATCGATGAACAAAAGACCGGGAATGTTAAGCGATTTGCCAACCGTTCCGCCCATGGACCGTATGGCTTCTATGGGGACTATGGTGGCACCGATGTGCTGGGTGATTGCTCCAACTTCAGAGCTTACAACTGATGATCCTCTGATACGGTCCAATAGAGAGGTCTTCCCGTGATCAACGTGCCCCATAACGCAGACAATCGGCGTCCTGATCTTCGGGTTATCCGCCATCTCTTCCCCCTCCCTTTCGTTCTCTCGCTCTGAAGGGGATAAAAAAGTCCCCGTTCCACGTGCACTGTCGTGTAACGTGCAACGCCTCAATGGTAAGGAATTGTGTTCAGAGCCACCTGATATGTAATGGATTCCTGACCCTATTAATAATCACCTTCTGTTCGTTTGAGGTGGATTTTGAACCCTTGACTACCTGCAGCTCCCAATCAGGCGATGGATCTGCAAAGATAGATTAATCAGAGTCCGGTGCAAATGTAAAAGGGACATCTGCCAGGGTGGGGTAGTTGGTTATCCTAGAGGACTGTGGATCCTCCGACCCGGGTTCGAATCTCGGCCCTGGCCTTTTCTTTTAAGCATTGTTTTTAATGAACCTACTAAAAAAAATCCTGCGTTTGACATAATAGTATGGTCAGGATTATTATCCGGTCGATGAAACAATGTAGTAATCCAGTTCACTCCCGTTTCATGTTGCACAAAACCTATGTCCACGGGTATTCAAAGCGTGAATCAGAACGACTTTCTGACCAGGCACAGATTCTGACCGGCATTTTACATGATACCCGGTACCCGTCGGATTCATCTGTTCTGGAAGCCGGCTGCGGTATCGGGGCCCAGACCGTCATCCTTGCAAAAAACAGCCCGGATGCATATTTTACATCGCTGGATATTTCAGCAGACTCGCTTCAACGGGCCAGGATCGCTATAGAAAACGAAGGAATTACCAATGTATCTTTCCTCCAGGGTGATATTTTTCATCCCCCGTTTGAGCCTGAAACGTTCGATCATATCTTTGTCTGTTTTGTTCTCGAACACCTTGCCGAGCCACAACGTGCGCTGGAACGACTCCGCCCGCTCCTGAAAAACGGTGGGACAATAACTGTTATTGAAGGCGATCACGGCTCGGCATTTTTCCATCCTGACAGCCAGTATGCGCAGAAAGCCATTGACTGTCTTGTCCATCTCCAAAGGGATGCAGGGGGTAATGCCCTCATCGGAAGGCAGTTATATCCTCTTTTAGTTGATGCCGGGTTTAGTGACGTACAGGTCTCTCCCCGTATGGTGTATATCGATGCTTCCCGCCCCACACTTGTTGAGGGATTTACCAAACTGACGTTTACTGCCATGATTGAAGGTGTTGGTGATGCTGCACACAGGCAGGGCCTGATCACAAAAGAAGATTGGGATCAGGGAATCCGGGATCTGTACAGAACCGCTGAGCACGACGGGGTCTTCTGTTACACCTTCTTCAAAGCATATGGGATAAAACCCTGAAAACTCAAAATTCCCGTGATTATTTTCCTTTCACCAAAAAAGGGAATTGAAAGGACATTTTTTTAAAACTCCTTTGACCATGAGGGAGGTCATCCGGGAAGCGTGAACATATTTTCAGCAAATCTATTTTACCGATTCTCTCTCATGTTTTCATGGAGTTAATTATGGATTTTTCTGAATGTATCAGGTTTGCCAGCGAAAATCCGGTGACCTACATTGGAACGGCAGAAGGAGATCAGCCTCGAGTGCGGGCTTTTGCCATGTGGTTTGCTGATGATACTGGTTTTTATTATCATACCGGTACACCAAAGAGGGTTTTCCTGCAGTTAAAGAAAAACCCAAAAGTGGAGCTTTGTTTCTACGCACCAGGTGTACAGGGTGCCGGGAAAATGATGCGGGTTTGCGGGAACGTTGAGTTTCTTGAAGATAAATCCCTTGAAGATCGGCTCTTTTCCGACCGGCCCTGGGTTAAGGATCTTTTGAAATCCGGCCCGAAGGACGCCCGGGTCGCGATGTTCCGGGTTGCCCATGGTGAGGCATACTTCTGGACTATGGAAAATAACATGCGGGAACGCGATGCCCCAGGAGTAAAATTCTGATAATCCTTCCCCCTTTAAACAGCACTTTCGCACTATGCATTCGGCACTTTTATCCCTCTCCATTTCTCACAGATGGTGGATGAAAAACGCAACCGGCATACATGGTTGGTAAGAAAAACAGAATTGGAGATATTTCATGGACACCGTCGTTATCATAGGTTATATTGCCGGAGCCCTCACAACGATCTCTTTTGTCCCGCAGGTTATCCGTACCTGGAAGCTCAAAGAGACAAAGGATTTCTCGCTGGTGATGCTCCTGCTTTTTGCAGCAGGGATGCTCCTCTGGACCGTTTATGGGATCTGGATCAACTCCATCCCCATCATCGCAGCAAATATCGTTACTTTTGGGCTGGTTCTCATCCTTCTCTGGATGAAGGTCAAATACCAGTGATCCGCAGTTTTTACTCTTGCAAGAGCGCTTTTTTAGGCACAAAACGGTTGCACAACAAAAAAATTACAAAAAAAAAATTGTTTATTCCACAAGGAGAACAAGGCACCCTGCAATCTTATCGTGAAGACCCTGGTGTTTCTTGGTGAGTCCAATCATAAGGAAGCCAATGAAGAGAATCAGGGCCGAGATGAATTTTGCAAACTGGCGGAGTGTAGCGCGTGCAAACGTGGGTTTATTCCCCTCAAGGTCTGTCACAACAATACCCATCAGTACTTTTCCGGGAGTGGCCTGGCTGCGTGAAGATTCAAACCCGGCATAATAGAGCCACGGTATGATAATGAGGAGCAATCCCAACGCAGCAAATATCGGAACGAATGCTGCATCAGTGGTTCCCGCTACCGTAAGGGAATCGATCGGGGCCCTCTTGACTACAAGGTAATATGCATACCGGACGCCGTTTGTCAGGGAGAAAACGGTAATAACAACCAACCACATGAGAAGGATGAGAATTGCATCAACAATAAACGCAACTATCCTCCTGCCAAGACCGGCATACACCCCGATATCGGACACTTCGTCTTCTTCAGGAGTGGCGATGGGTGTTACCGGGATTGAAACAATATCCACCCCACACCACTGACAAAATTTTCCTAAAGCATCAGTCTCTTTTCCACATTTTGGACAGAACATTCCTTTTTACTCCTGATATGTAAAGTTAATCCGGGTGTCCTTTTTAATTTAACTGTTCTTTCGTGCCATTTTATGCATTTATCCTGTCCGGAATCGTGCTCTGCGGAAAAAATCCAGTACCTGCAGGTAAAAGTTGATCAACTCCATACCAGAGCGCAAATCAGAAATATAAATTAAATTAAAGCATTCCTCATGAAATGCTCCCTGATTCTCTTTGCCACACTCTGTCTCATCCTTTGTGCGCTCGCTGCCGGCTGCACGAGTCCGACGCAGGCTGAAATCAAGCCTGTTGAAACAACGTCAACCCCCACCCCCCCTCCGACAATTTCAACCTCTGTGGCTACCGTTATATCAACACCGCTTGCTGTTGAAACACTTCCTGCGGAACAATTCGTGGATATTCAGGTCGAGAAACAGCGCCCGGATGCCACAATTCATCTGATCTATGCCGGAGGCAAAGGAGCGATATTTGTACAGAATATCATGATGCGGGTTACCCGTTCAGATGGACAGGTTGTGGAAAAGTACCTGAATGACGGCAACAGGAAACCACGCCAGGGTGATGAGCTGGTTATCGATGGTACCCGGGGAAGTGACCATGTTGTGGTTTTCCTCACCAGCGCGGGAAAAACATATAAGATCTACGACGAAAATCTTGCATTACCCTACTACTAAACTTTTCCTTGTCCATTTTTTATTTCAGCTTGTTTTGTGAGTTTTTGAAATCCTTTTGGCGTACCATTGTGTCAGGTAGGCAAGCACAAAGATAACAAGCATGGTTCCCCCGAGTAAGAGCCACTGCTCCATGCCTGCGGTTCCAACCGCAAGACGGGTAATGAGATTGAGCGGATTGACTGGCAGGGCAAGCGAGAACAGGATCACAATGACAAGAGCCGTTGAGAAGATGAACTGTGCCGCGGTTCGTTCACGGTAATGAAGGGCGGTGAGCGTCGCAAGAAGTATGAGGATAAGTGAGCTGACCAGAACCTGAAGCAGGATGAGGATGGCATTTTTAATGGCGATACCGTTCAGCATAAGCAACAGCAGCCACGCACCAGCCTGTATGGGTACAATCAGTTCGCATGCCAGCACCTTTCCCCATACTACCTCAACAAAGGTGATAGGGGTAGACAGGAGGGTTTCGAGAGTCTCGTGCTGGTACTCCTCAGTGATAAGATCAATGACCAGCGCAGAGGCAATTATTGCCGGCATGAATACGAGGAGCGGGATTAACAGGCCATAGACGAACTCGAAGAAGTCTCCACCCCCGCTCGTTTTCTGGATGTGAAGTTCGATGACCTTTTCATGCAAGCGGTCTGACCTGATATTCCTTAATTCCTGTTCATATTTCAGGAAAATTTCTTTGAGCTTAACATCAACTATCGCCGTCTGGAGATCGTTTTGCAGTGAATACAATGTAATCTTGACAGGATCCTGTGCATCAGGCCGGGTATCCGGTACATAAATAACAGCTGCCAGTTTGCGCTGTCCAAGCGCTGCAACAGCCGTTGACAAGTCCATTTCATAGACCCGGAAATCCGGGCTGGCCTTGAGATTGGTGAGCAATTGTGATTCATTTCCCACATATCCGATGCTGTACCGTGAATGGGAATATTTCGACAGGGATGACGGGTCATACATCGAGGTGAGCCCTACCATCAGAAACGAGGAGAACAAGGCGATAAAGAGCTGCAACAGGATTGCAAGAAGGATCGTCTTTTCGTTTAAAAGCCCACGGAACTCTTTTTTTGCGATGATTGTCAAGTGATTTATTTTCATAAAAGCCATCCCAGTATGAAATAAAGATTATACAGGCAATGTACTACCATGGCAATGACAAGCCCGGGGGCATATCCTTTTTTCCCCCAGGTTTTCAGGAAGCATGCAACAATCGCCACGCAGGTGAAGTGAAGGAGCAGCGGGAGCCAGAGAGAACCTAACGATAAAAAGAGGATACTGCCAAAGATCGAATCTGAAATCTGTGCAAGTGTAACAAACAGAAGGAGTTTTTCACCAACCAGGAACCCGATTGCAGTTGCTGCGCAGCCAAGGATAAGATTTTTCCACGTGAGAAATGCCGGATCACGGGCATACATGGTGTATATCCCGACACTTTTTGCAATTTCTTCTATTAATGCTGCGAACAGGAGCAGGAACACGAGTGAGTACGGCATCGGGATATTGAAAAAGAGTACAAGACACATCATCTGCGCCATGAAGATGAACGGTATAGAAAATCCACTCAGTAAAAAGAGCGATACGTACGGATGTTTTTGCGAGAGAATCTCTGAAAGGAATTCCCTCATCCGGGTAAATAGTTTCTTTTCTGAAAAGAGCCGTTCTTCCTTGAAATTTCTGGCAGCGATATAGAACAGAACGGCACTTGTCAGCCAGAAGAGCGAAGTGGAGTAAAGGTAGTCGGTAACAGTCCAGGCAGACCCTTGTATGGTGAGGACAATGAGAGTAAGCGGAGAGATGAGGCTGATGACATGGACATTGGCAAAGATACTCGGGAAGAAAAGGTAGCAGGTTGCAACGGTCGAAAAGAAGATCGAAATGAACGAGAGTTCCTTAAAACTGCGTGATAACATGCCGATGAGCAGGGCGTTTGCAAGGAAGAAGAAGATGACCGGAATGAGCGGAAGAAGGATCAACGGTGATGCCCGGATGTAAAAGGTAAGCACCGTGCAGATAGCAAGCATGCCGAAAAAATACGGGAGTAACTTGCCGATGATGATGGAAGATGTCCTGAGGGGTGTTGACAGGAGGATCTCACCTTTGCGCTCGATGCGCTCATTCATGATACTCATCATGAAAAACTGGGAGGTAAAGTAGAGCGGGAAGATAAAGACGAAGATAAGGATGATGGAATCAAACGGAAGCGGGGGAGATAGCTGGGATGGTGTCTTGAAGTCGCCGATTGGGCTGCTGGGAGCGAGTGTCTCAGTGTAGCGTGACAACTGGGTATTCTTTGCATTTGACTGGACCAGTCCCGCCCGGAGTTCTTCCTTGGAAATGGCAAGCGTTGCTGACGGAGTAGGTATGGTTTTTATTTCCCCTTCCGGTACAGGAGCGGTCCTGACCGGGTTGGCGCTGATATACTGGCCGCTCTGGGTTGCCAGGAAGTTGAGCTCGCTTTTTACACTCTGGGTATCGATCCACAGGGGGTAGGCAGCAAAGAGATCATTTTCAGTGTTGTAGATGCTGTTGACATATTTTGAATAATCGCGTTCAAGAGTTTTTTGAGCAGCTTTTCCTTTCTCGGTTGCGCTGCTATATACCGTTCCTTTTACTACGATCAGGTCAAAGGCGTTCTGGTTTTTCAAAAGGACCGGTGCATCCATCGAATACACGGTAAACCGTGCATCGCTGGCAAGAAGGTCAGCAACCTGTGGATCGTCGACGCCAACAACATACATCCCGTCCTGCAGGTGCATGCCGGTCTGTGCGGCAAAAGCGGTGACCACTACAAGCAATACAAAAAGGATAATTGCAAAGGGCAGGACATCCCTGCCAAGCATCGTGAAGGATTTCTTCACTTCCCATCGCGCTATGGTGGCAATATCAGTAAGCGTGCCCATGAGCAATCCTATCTTACTTCAGGTTCACAACAACCTGTTCGGGTTAACCTGGTACCTTCATGAAGATGGTTGAGTACAGAATTGTACCATGTATCGGTCAAATAATCATCGATACTGACACTGTACTTTTTCTTATAGGTAATTTTCAAGCCGGACCAAGTCCAGCCCTCAGGTGCTATAGTCGTAGTGCAGGTCCAATCAAAAAATCCGGAGTGCCTGAAGCGGATGTATTTTTCCCCTCATTTGTATCTCCTGTCAGGTGCCCGAATCCCAAGGTATATGTTAAACCATGGATAAGTCTGATCGACACGAGTACACTTTCATGATCACAGCCCGCCACCTGACGAAAAAATTTGATAATTTTACTGCATTGGATGATGTGAGTTTCGAGTTTGAGGACAGGGAGATCTTTGGGATCATCGGGCACAACGGTGCGGGAAAGACCACTCTTCTCAAGATCATATCGGGCCTGATCACCCCAACGTCAGGAGAACTGGTTATCAACGATATAGATGTGCTGAAAGATCCAAAAGCTCTGAAGGAAAATCTCGGGTATCTTCCCGAGGAGTCACGGCTTTACGAAACGATGACAGCCGAGAACTACCTTGCGTTCTTTGGTGAAATCTACGGACTTTCGGCGCAGGAGATCCAGGTCCGTTCAAACCAGCTCTTCGCGGCATTATCACTTGAACCGGACGGGAAAAAGATCGGGGAATTCAGCAAGGGTATGAAACGGAAAGTGGCAATTGCCCGCTCGCTCATCCACAACCCGAAATTTCTCGTGTATGATGAGGCTACGAGCGGGCTTGACCCCATGACTTCACGGTTTATCGCCGACTACCTCCGTACGCTCAAAAAGGATGGCAAAACGATCGTGCTTTCAGCACATAACCTGTACCAGGTCGAGGCAATCTGCGATAAGGTGATGATCCTCAAACGCGGCAAAA
>Ga0209668_10001200_pt1 | contig 10991 bp, 8 predicted proteins | sample FrelakmetPLP11PL_FD_187150 | JGI IMG/M metagenome (GOLD analysis project Ga0209668, IMG submission 187150) | Freshwater lake sediment microbial communities from the University of Notre Dame, USA, for methane emissions studies - PLP11 PL (SPAdes)... | ecosystem: Environmental > Aquatic >... | reverse complement strand
TTGAGGAAGCAAAAAAAATCCTGGATCCTGACGCTCAAATAGGTGACAGCCTCGGCGTTAAACTGAATACCGCGGATTTCGGCAGAATAGCCGCCCAAACCGCCAAGCAGGTGATCATCCAGAATATAAGAGAGGCCGAGCGTGAAAACACCTATCAGAACTACAAGGACCGCAAGGGCGAACTGGTAAACGGCATTGTGCAACGTTTTGACCGGGGAGACATCATTGTCAATATGGGCAAGACCGAGGCGATACTGCCTGCCAAAGAGCAGGTGCCCAGGGAGCATTATCGCCTGCGGGACAGGATAAAGGCATACATCCTGGAAATTAAAAAGACTACCAAGGATCCGCAGATTGTACTGTCCCGAACCTATGCCGGATTTATAAAGGAACTTTTCAAAACAGAGGTCCCGGAAATCCATGAGGGCATTGTTACCATCAAGGGCATAGCCCGTGAACCGGGAACCAGAACTAAAATAGCCGTTGATTCTTCCAACCCTGATGTCGACCCGGTCGGTGCCTGCGTCGGCGCCAAGGGTTCCCGCGTACAAAACATCGTGCAGGAATTGAGGGGGGAAAAGATTGACATTATCACCTGGTCCGATGACCCGGCAAAGTTTGTCTGTAATGCCCTTGCACCGGCGGAAATCATGGAGGTCATCCTATACAATGAACAAAAGGCCATGGAAATTATCGTGCCCGATAATCAAACCTCACTTGCCATCGGGAAAAAGGGCCAGAATGTGCGATTGGCGGTCAAATTGACCGGATGGAAAATTGACATTAAGAGTAAATCTGAAGCTGAGGGCGAATCAAAAACCGCGCTTGAAAATCTGATGCAAATTCCCGGCATTGGCGAAACCAGTGCCCAGGCACTCCTGAATGAGGGATACAATTGTGCCCAGGACATAGCCAAAGCAGAGGTCGATGAGCTTACCAAGCTGCCGGGATTCGGCGAGAAAAAGGCGCAGGCGATCAAAGAGGCAGCCGAAGAAATACTGAAACAGGAAGATGTCAAGGAGGAAGCTGCCGCAGAGGCACCCCCCCCTGAAGAAGGCTAAGGGCAGGCCGGCGCGCGGTCCATCATTATTCATATCATCGCTGAGGCATTCACCTACACTTACTGAACAGCACGCATTATGAGACTTCATCAACTTGCCAAGGAACTTAATGTAACGGTCAAGGATCTCACTCCGCATCTGAAGAAGCTGGGCATCGAATTCAAAAACCACATGAGTGCCATTTCCGAAGATGATGTGGCCCGGATCAAAAACCTTTTGCATCCGCCCACAGCTGAGTCCGTTGTCGAACAAAGGCTGAGACCGACGCTCATCCGCAGAAGGAGAAAGGAGCAGGAGGAGCCGGCGGTTGAGGCGCAGGCAAGCATTGCTGAAGAAGCGGCACAGCCCCCTGTAGTCCCGGTTGAACCGCTTCAGCCGGTAGCGGAAGCCAAGGAGGCAGCGGCGCCGACAGAACAAATACCCGCAGAAACAGCCGCGGTTCCGGAAAAGCAGCCGGGTCCCGCCGAGCAGGTTCCCTCACAGGAGGTAACCGCTGAAAAAAAAGTGGAGCAGAAGCCTTCCAAGGTCAAGATCATCTCTACCGGGATGATACTGCCCGAGGAGGAAGAGGAAGAAAAAAAAGGCCCGGCGAAAAAGAAGAAGCGGTTAAGAGAGCGCTTTTTTCCCGCAGAAGAAGTAGCGATCAAAAAGAATATCCCCCTGTCGTCTAAGGAGCTGGAAGAGCAGGATAGTGCCCCTCAGCCTGAAGAGGCGACAAAAATTACTAAGATTTTTCCTCCCCGCAAGAAAAAAACCATCGCGCTGGTCAAAGGCAAAAAAACCGTCATTACCGTACCAAAGGCGATCAAGCGCAAAATAAGGATTGTGGACGGCATAACCGTTGGCGAGCTGGCAAAGCGCATGAGTGTCAAAGCCGCCGAGGTAATTAAAAAACTCATGCAGCTCGGCGTCATGGCATCACTCAATGAAACCATCGATGCTGACGCGGCCACCCTCGCCGCCCATGAGTTCGGATATGAAATCGAGACGGTCAAGCGGGAAGAAGAGCAAATTCTCATGAAGAAGCAGGACTCCCCCGAAGCGCTGCTTCCCCGCGCGCCGATTGTTACGGTGATGGGCCACATTGACCACGGCAAAACGTCCCTGCTCGATGCCATCAGGCAAACCAACGTTACCGAAACCGAGGCGGGGGGCATCACCCAGCATGTTGGGGCATACAATGTGCGGCTCGACAGGGGAAACATCGTCTTTATCGATACCCCCGGTCATGAGGCTTTTACCACCATGCGCGCCCGGGGCGCAAAGGTAACCGATATCGTGGTGCTGGTCATTGCCGCTGATGACGGGGTCATGCCGCAAACCATTGAGGCCATCGACCACTCAAAAGCTGCCGGAGTGCCGATTATTGTTACCATTAACAAGATCGATAAGCCAAATGCTGATCCGGAGCGGATCAAGCAGGCGCTGACTGAATTCGCCCTCCTTCCTGAAGAGTGGGGGGGAGAAACCCTTTACGCACAGATCTCCGCCAAGCAGCGCATCGGCATTGAAAATCTTCTGGATACCATTCTTCTCCAGGCGGAAATGCTGGAGCTCAAAGCCAACCCCAACAAACCTGCCGAAGGAACGGTTATCGAGGCCCGGCTGGATAAAAACCGGGGTATCATTGCCACCATACTCATCCAGGAAGGAACCCTGAAGGTCGGTGACACCTTTATTTCCGGTGTGCACTTCGGCAAGGTGCGTTCTCTCATCAATGATTTGGGAGAGTCCATCCAGCAGGCAGGTCCCTCCACCCCGATACAGGTAATCGGCCTTACCGGCATGCCGGATGCCGGAGATAATGTCCTGGTTATTGATGAAGAGAAAAAAGCACGGCAGGCAGGTATTTATCTCCAGCAGAAGCAGCGGGAGCAGGGCCTGGCGGAATCAGGCAGGCTTACCCTGGAAGGGCTGCAAAGCCAGATCAAGCAGGGCTCTGTCAAAGAGCTCAATGTGATTATAAAGGTTGACGTGCACGGCAGCCTCGATGCCATAACCAAGTCCCTGGCGGAATTGGGAAATGAAAACGTAAAAATATCGCTTATCCACGGTGCCGTCGGCGCCATCAACCAGTCGGATGTCATGCTCGCTTCCGCTTCAAAGGCCATCATAATCGGTTTCGGCGTCAAGCCGGACCCGAATGCAAAACAGCTTGCCGAGCAGGAAAAGGTGGACATCCGCTATTACACCATCATTTATGATGCCATTTCAGACATCAAAAATGCCCTGGAAGGGCTGCTTGCTCCCACGGTGGTTGAGAAGCTCTCCGGCAAGGCGGAAGTGCGCCAGGTCTTCCAACTTTCAAAGCAGCAGGGCACCATTGCCGGCAGCATGGTCACGGAAGGCAAGATTACCCGCGGAACCATGGTTCGTCTCACCAGAAACGGCAGCATGATTCACCAGGGAAAGGTCACCTCCCTCAAGCGATTTAAGGATAATGTGCGGGAAGTTGAGGCAGGCCACGATTGCGGTATCGGCATAGAAGGCTTTGATGCCATTGAGGCGGGAGACATCATCGAATGCTATACCGTCGAAGAGGTCGCCACGAAATTATAGTCAGCCGCCCATCTTCCGCAGCAAACTGAATGGAAGTCGATGATGGTGATCGGGGTATGCCGTATAGACCTGATGATGAGGGAGAATCATTCTCTCAAGGAAAAACGGCGCATCGTCAAACAGATTGTTGACCGGGTAAAGCACCGCTTCAATGTTTCCATTGCCGAGGTGGGCAATAACGACCTCTGGCAAAGCGCCCAGCTCGGCTTCTGTATGGTCAGCAATGACCGGCGGTTCACCAACGAAGCGCTCGATAAGATCGTTGATTTTATCGAGGCCATCAACAGTGCCGAAGTCATCACGTCTGACATTGAGATACTGACGATATAGAACCACCTGCTTGATTATCAGCATTGGTTTCGGGAATACCCGGCTATGATTAAAAACTATGCGCGATCGGACCGCGTGGCCGATGTGCTTCAAAAAGAAATTTGTGAGATGCTGCTTAAGGAGGTTAAGGACCCCCATCTCGGTTTTATAACCATTACCGGCGTTGAGGTGTCCAGGGATCTGAAGCTGGCAAAAATATTTTACACCCTTCTCGGAAGCCCTGAACAGGCGGATGAGTCGACCAAGACCTTACGGCGCATCACCCCTTTTATCAGAAAGCAGCTGGGCAAAAAACTGCACATGAGATACATACCTGATATTATTTTCACGTACGATCATTCTTTGGAATATGGTACAAAAATTGATCATATCCTTGATAGCCTCAGGGAATCCTCAGATAACCCTGTCCTTGAAGAATGACCGCCGCGGCGCATGTGACCCGATGGATCGCTTTTTTTGTACCGGGATGGTGAGCTATGGATGGTATCCTGATTATTGACAAACCGGGAGGCATCACCTCTTATGCGGTGGTGAATCAAGTAAAACGTGCCACCCGCGCTGCTAAAGTTGGACATGGCGGTACCCTGGATCCGCTGGCAACCGGTGTTTTACCCATTTTTCTCAATAAGGCAACCAGGCTGGTTCCCTTTCTTATGAACGGAATTAAAAAATATTGCGCCACCATGGAGCTGGGTGTTGAAACTGATACCCAGGACCGGGAAGGCAGGGTCATCGCCGAGAACCGCTCTCTGCCTGTCGATCCTCTGGAAATCGCCGCGGCGGTTCATTCATTCAAGGGTGTCATTGAGCAGATACCGCCTATGTATTCGGCACTCAAATATCACGGCACCCCGCTTTACAAGCTTGCCCGAAAGGGCGTCTGCCTTGAGCGGGCGGCACGCAACGTGCACATACACGCAATCAAGGTGCTCGCTGTCCGGTTACCCCTGGTAACTTTCGAGGTGGACTGTTCCCCGGGAACCTACATCAGAACGCTGTGTGCTGACATCGGTCACACATTGCGATGCGGGGCCCACCTGGTTACCCTTACGAGGCTGCGCTGCGGTTCCTTTGGTTTGGATGATGCTTTGCATTTTGAGGAAGTGCCTTCCCTCGGCGAGCAGGATGTGCTCAGACGGCGCCTCGTCTCTCTTTGCCGATCTCTTGGACATCTACCCTTGGTTATGGTTACAGACCAGGTCATGACGCTCCTCCGGACAAGAAAGACCATTGTTGCTTCACAGCTGAAAAACGCGCACACCCCAGCCAAGAAAGATGAAGGGTTGCTCCGGGCAGGTTGTGATGGAGAAAATGAGATAGCGCTCGTCCATTCACTGGTCAGCCTTAAAGCGCTGCCGACTGTACCGGACACCGATGCCGCATGGAAGCGGGTCTGTTTTTATAACCCTCATGAAAACACCATTCACTAACCACACGAGGCGCAGGAGGTATACATGCCGCTGGCAACAGAACAAAAAAGGGACATTATAGAAAAGCATAAATTGCACGATAAGGACACCGGTTCCCCTGAGGTACAGATCGCTCTTCTGACTGAAAGGGTTAACTACCTTACCGGTCACTTTAAAAAACACGCAAAAGATCATCACTCCCGCCAGGGACTGCTTAAAATTGTAAACCAAAGACGACGTCTGCTCAATTACATTAAACGCCTGGACCCGCCGCGATACCGGAAACTGATTGAGGAACTGGGCATCAGAAAGTAGCACCAGCCTCCCGGTTGGCGCACGATAATTTTTGAAAAAGGAGTTGAACCATTATGAGTAAGAAAGTTACCTGCGAATGGGGTGGCCGGGCCATCTCGATTGAAACCGGAAAAATGGCAAAGCAAACCAGCGGTTCAGTGACCGTCCAGTATGGGGATAGTATCGTTCTGGTCACTGCTGTCGCCTCAAAAATACCCAGGGAAAATGCCCATTTTTTTCCCCTGACCGTCGATTATCAGGAAATGACCTATGCCGCCGGCAAAATACCGGGCGGGTTTTTCAAAAGAGAAGGCCGCCCCAACGAGCGCGAAATTTTAACCTCTCGCTTTATTGACCGTCCCCTGCGTCCCTTGTTCCCCGACGGGTTCATCAACGATGTTCAGATTATAGCAACCGTTCTTTCCGCGGACCCCGAAAACAATCCCGACGTACTGGCCATTATCGGCGCCTCGGCAGCCCTTACCATTTCGGATATTCCCTTCAGAGGCCCCATCGCCGGGGTGCGCATCGGCCGAATCGACGACCAATTCATCATTAATCCCTCGTGGGATCAACTGGCCCAGAGTTCGCTTGATATCATTGTGGCAGGCAGCATGGAAGCGGTGGTCATGGTCGAGGGCGAGGCAAGGGTTCTGCCTGAAGCTACCATTGCTGACGCCATTGCCTGCGGCCACCGGTCCATTATGGACATCCTCGCCGTGCAGGAAGAACTCAGGCAGGCTGTGGGAAAGCCCAAAATGGCCTACGCCGAGGCCAAGCAGGATGAAAAGCTCTACCAGGACGTTGTCGCAGCGTCACGGGACAAAATCAACAGGGCCATTCGCATCGCCGGCAAGAAAGAACGGCGTGACACGTTGCAGGAGATCGAAAAGGAAACCATTGAAGCGCTTCTTCCCGACCATGAAGGCCAGGGGTCAGCCATAAGCGCCATGCTTGATTCCATCGAGGCTCAGCTGATCCGCGAAATGATTACGAAGGAAGGCATCAGGATCGGAGGAAGGGGTTTTACCGAAATTCGCAGCATCTCCTGCGAAGTGGGCATACTCCCCCGAGCGCACGGATCGGCGCTCTTCACCCGCGGCGAAACACAGGTGCTGGCTTCAACCACCCTGGGCACCACCGAGGATGAGCAGCGCATTGATTCACTCATGCAAAACAGCTTTAAAACGTTCATGCTTCACTACAATTTTCCACCGTTCTCGGTCGGCGAGGTCAAGTTTCTCCGCTCGCCGAGCAGGCGGGAAATAGGGCACGGCACCCTGGCGGAAAAGGCCATTTCCAAGGTGCTTCCCACCAATGATGAATTTCCCTATACCATACGGATTGTTTCAGATGTTCTTGAATCCAATGGTTCCTCCTCCATGGCGACCGTGTGCGGTTCGGTGCTGTCGCTGATGGACGCCGGTGTTCCCATCAAGACTCCCGTGGCCGGCATCGCCCTCGGGCTCATCAAGGAGGACGATAAATTCATCATCCTGTCGGACATACTCGGGGATGAGGATCACATCGGCGATATGGATTTCAAAGTTGCCGGCACAAGGGAAGGAATTACCGCCTTCCAGATGGACATAAAAATCACCGGCATCACGCCCGAGATCCTGCGCAGGGCCCTTGACCAGGCACGGGAGGGACGCCTGTTCATCCTTAACAAAATGGAGGAAACCATCAAAGAGCCGCGGACTGCCCTATCGATATGGGCACCGCGCATTGCCACCATACAGGTCAAGACCGATCAAATCGGCGACGTTATCGGGCCGGGCGGCAAAGTTATCAAGAACATTATCGAACAGACCGGCGCGAAAATCGATATTGACGATTCGGGCAAAGTCAACATTTACTCCCACGACCTGGATTCGGTGAACAAGGCCATTGCCATGATACAGGCCATAACCCAGGAGCCGGAGCTGAACAAGATTTACCGCGGGAAGGTAAGGCGCATTGTTGATTTCGGCGCTTTTGTAGAGATCTTTCCGGGCACCGACGGTCTTGTCCACATCTCCCAGCTGGCTGAAGGACGGGTTAAAACAGTGCGTGATGTGGTCAAGGAAGGCGATGAAATCATGGTTAAAGTCATCGAAATTGATAAACAGGGTAAAATCAGACTGAGCCGGAAAGATGCACTGAGCCACACGCCCGAGAATTGATAGCCATTACCTACAGCAGCTCGATCCCTTATCCTGACGCAATGTATCAGAAAACGGTTCTTGAAAACGGTGTGACCATTGTCACGGAACATCTCCCGGCTGTCCATTCAGTCTCACTCGGTGTCTGGATCATAACCGGCTCCCGTGATGAGGAAACGGCGCATAACGGTATTGCTCATTTTATTGAGCACATGTTTTTCAAGGGTACGGCCCGGCGATCCGCGCAGAAAATCTCAAAAGAGATCGATTCGGTGGGCGGCATACTCAACGCCCTTACCAGCAAAGAGTACACCGGAATCTACGCAAAGGTTCTGGACAAGCATATCGGTGTTGCATCAGACATCATCGCCGATGTCTTTCTTCACTCAACCTTTGACCCAAAAGAGATCGAGCGCGAGCGTGAGGTGATTGTTCAGGAAATACTCCTCTCCGAGGATACCCCTGATGAACACATCCAGGAGCTGTTCAGCAAGTCATTTTTCCGTGACCATCCCCTTGCCATGCCCATCCTCGGCAGCAGAAAGACGGTAGGCAGCATTAACCGTGACACGCTGCTTGATTTCCTCACGCACCAGCACTACCATCCTTCAAAAATCATCATTTCCGCAACCGGAAAGGTCAATCATGATCAGATCGTCAGCATCTTCCATGACCAGTTTGGAAGCATCCCCAGGCGCAATTCCTCTCCTGCCCGCTTGTCTCTCGCGGCTGAGTCCGATGTGGCAATTTACACCAAGCCGCTTGAGCAGATACACATCTGTATCGGCACGCAGGGCGTGGCCCAGGATGACTCATCCCGTTATGCGGGATACGTGCTCAATGCCATTGTCGGGGGCAGCATGAGCTCCCGCTTATTTCAGGAGATACGAGAGAAAAAAGGACTTGCCTATTCCATTTATTCCTACTTTTCCTCTTATTTTGATGCGGGTATGTTTGTGATATACCTCGGGGTGAGCAAAAAGATGGCGCGTGAGGCGATCAAGCTGGTTATTGCCGAACTTAACAAGTGCAGGGAGCACGGCATTACCGAAGAAGAACTCAGAACCGCGCAGGAGCACCTTAAAGGGCATACCCTGCTGGCCGCTGAAAGTCCTGACAGCCGCATGACCAGGCTGGCCAAGTGCGAGATTTATTTTAACCGCTTCATACCCCTGGAGGAGATTCTGGCATGCATCGACCGCGTCTCCGCCGATGAAGTTCAAAAGCTTGCACAGAAAATCTTCGACCGCACATACCTTTCTCTCGCTGCCCTTGGACCGGTCAGCAGCCGGGAAATAACCCCCGACCTGCTTGACGCCTAACTTCCCGACTGTTTGACCAGATAAATAAAAAACTCCCGGTTCTTTTTGGGACCGGCAATCGGCGATTCGATAACGCCCTTTACGGCAAGCCCTTCCGCTTCTGCAAACGCGCATACCTGATTGACAGCCTTTTCATGCTTTGCCGCATCGCGGACTATTCCCCCGCTGCCCACCTCTGCGCTGCTCAGTTCAAACTGGGGTTTTATCAGGGCGATTATTTCACCATTGCGCCTAATCAGAGAAACCACCGCCGGAATTACCTTGGTGAGCGAGATAAACGACACATCAATGACAGCAGCATCCGGCTCATCCTGCAGCCTGGTGCGGGCGAGATAGCGGATGTTGCTGCGCTCTATCAGCACCACCCGTTCATCGGACCTCAATTTCCAGGCCATCTGGCCATAGCCTACATCCACCGCATAAACCCTGGCCGCCCCGCGCTGCAACAGACAGTCAGTAAAACCGCCGGTAGAGGCCCCCACGTCCAGAAAGATCCTCCCGGCGGTCCTGATCTGCAAGCAATCCAGTGCTTTCTCCAGCTTGGTCCCGCCCCTGCTCACATAGAGCAATGATTCCCCCCGGATTTCAATCCCGGAATCGGGACCCACTCGCGACCCTGCTTTTGCAGCCCTCCTGCCGTCTACGAACACCTTGCCGGCCATTATGTAAGCCTGGGCCTTATGCCTGCTTTCCACCAGGCCGCGGGCCACCAGCGCGCTGTCGAGGCGGTCACCCCTGCCCCGCAAAGATTCCCTGTCTGGCACCAACCATCTCCCGCGCCGCGTCTGCAATGCTGTCGGCATCCAGCCGGTACTTCCTGCGAATTATTGCCTGGGACCCGTGTTCCACAAATATATCATTAATGCCCAAACGACGTATGCTGACGCCGGTGATATCTCTTTCCCCCAGTGCCTCCAGCACAGCGCTGCCAAAGCCGCCGGCGAGCACATTCTCTTCAACGGTGATTATTTTTTTATGCGATTGGGCGAGGCCACACACGGTATCCTTATCCAGCGGCTTCACAAAACGGCAGTTCACCACGCAGGCATCGATCCCTTCATCCTTCAGTTTTTTCGCAGCTTCCATCGCCGGATAAACGGACGCACCGATGGCCAAAACAGCCAGGTCGCACCCCTCGCGCAGGATCTCGGCCTTCCCCGTCTCGATGATGTGAAGCTCATCATCGAGTTTCACCCCGCACCCGCTTCCCCGGGGATAGCGAATGGCAACCGGACATTCATAGTGCAATGCGGTCCTGAGCATGTGCTGGAGCTCATTCTCATCCTTGGGTGCCATGATAACCAGGTGGGGAATGCACCTCAGGAAGGAAAGATCAAACAGCCCGTTGTGGGTAGCACCGTCCTCTCCAACGATTCCCGCCCGGTCTATAATAAACACCACGGGAAGCTTTTGATAGCATACATCAAGCAAAATCTGATCGTAGCCCCGCTGCAAAAATGTCGAGTATATGGCGGTGACCGGATGCAACCCCTCCGTTGCCATGCCGGCGGCAAAGGTTATGGCGTGCTGCTCGGCAATGCCCACATCGAAAAACCGCTCCGGAAATTCCTTGCTGAATGCATCCAAGCCGGTGCCGCTGGGCATGCCCGCGGTTATGGCAACAATGCGCTTATCCTCCCGCGCCAATTTGAGAAGCGCAGAGGCAAACACCTTTGTATAGCTGGGTGACGATGCTTCTGTTTTGAGCGGGATTCCGGTAACAACATCAAAGGGGCCCGTTCCATGAAAGGTGATCGGATCCTGTTCGGCCGGCTGGTACCCCTTCCCCTTGCTGGTAAGCACGTGGAGGAGAATAGGCCCCTGGAGCTTGCGGAGGTTGCCCATGTTTTCCAGCAGATGATCAAAGCGGTG
>Ga0209668_10001199_pt1 | contig 10993 bp, 9 predicted proteins | sample FrelakmetPLP11PL_FD_187150 | JGI IMG/M metagenome (GOLD analysis project Ga0209668, IMG submission 187150) | Freshwater lake sediment microbial communities from the University of Notre Dame, USA, for methane emissions studies - PLP11 PL (SPAdes)... | ecosystem: Environmental > Aquatic >... | reverse complement strand
GACGATCTGCCGGGTCACGGCAGCGATCAGCGGGACGACCAGCACGCTCTGGGCGACGATCATCGCCGCCGGCGAAAACAGCAGGCCATAGCTGCCGAACGGCCCGCTGCGCGACAGCGCCAGATAAACGAGCACGCCTACGACCACGGAAGGCAGGCCCATCAGGGCATTGAGCGCGACGATCAGGGCGCCACGCCCGCGAAAACCCGCCACCGCCAGCCCGGCGCCCAGCGGCAGGCCGAGCAGCGCGCCGATGAACAACGCGCTCAGACTGACACGCAAGGACAGCCCGACGATTTCGAGCAGTCTGTGATCGAGGGAACCCAACAGGCGGACAGCTTCGGAAATGGTATCGCTCATAGCATGCGGAGCATAGCATTTGGCCGCCCCCTGCCGTTGTCGACCGCGAATGCCCGGCAGCGGGTAATGACACCGGACCGGGGCGCAGCCGTCGACGCAAACGGCGGCCAGCGCGGGAACAAATGTCTCGGCTCGCTACGGCGCCCAAAGGAATTGATCCCGGGTCGTTCAAACTTGCTTGAAATTGCACCTTGATTGCGTAATTATGTCCTTGCGGCGCAAGGTCGCATCCAAAGGAGGCATTCACATGAACGTTACACGGCGACAGTTCTTCAAGATCTGCTCTGCCGGGCTGGGGGGGTCGTCCATCGCGCTGATGGGCTTCTCACCGACTGCAGCCCTGGCGGAAGTACGGACCTTCAAACTCGCCCGCGCCACCGAGACACGGAACATCTGTCCGTACTGCTCGGTGTCCTGCGGCGTACTGATCTACTCTACCGGCGACAAATCCAAGAATTCGCAGGCGGAGATCATCCACATCGAAGGCGACCCGGACAATCCGGTCAATCGCGGCACGCTGTGCCCGAAGGGCGCCGGTCTGCGCGACATGGTGCAGAGCCCCAACCGCCTGAAGTGGCCGGAAGTGCGCGAAGCCGGTTCCAGCGAATGGAAGAAGATCTCCTGGAACGAGGCGATCGACCGCATCGCCAAGCACATGAAGGCGGACCGCGACGCGAATTTCATGGCGCAGAACAAGGACGGCGTGACCGTCAATCGCTGGACCACCACCGGATACCTTGCATCATCAGCAGCGCCGAATGAGGCCGGCTACCTGACCGTGAAGACGATTCGCGCGTTGGGCATGACCTCGATCGATACCCAGGCACGTATTTGACACGCTCCCACGGTAGCCAGTCTGGCTCCGAGTTTCGGGCGCGGTGCGATGACCAACCACTGGGTGGACATCAAGAACGCTGATCTGGTTTTCGTCATGGGCGGCAACCCCGCCGAAGCGCACCCTTGCGGCTTCAAGTGGGCGATCGAAGCCAAGAAGACGCGCAAGGCAAAGCTCGTCGTCGTCGACCCGCGCTTCAATCGCACTGCGTCGGTGGCCGATTTCTATGCCCCGTTGCGCCCGGGCACCGACATCGCCTTCCTCGGCGGCGTCATCAATTACCTCTTGTCCACCGACAAGGTCCATCACGACTACGTGAAGGCCTATACCAACGCCGCCTTCCTGGTCGACCCCGGCTTCGGGTTCGTGGACGGCATCTTCTCCGGCTTCAACGAGGAGAAGCGCAGCTATGACAAGTCGACCTGGAAATACCAGATGGGCGAGGACGGCTTTGCCAAGGTGGACGATTCCCTGCAGGATCCGAACTGCGTCTGGCAACTGCTGAAGATCCACTATTCCCGCTACACGCCGGAAATGGTGAGCAAGATCTGCGGCACGCCGAAGGATACCTTCCTCAAGGTCTGCGAGTACATCGCCGAAACCGCAGCGCCGGACAAGACGATGACTAACCTGTACGCGCTGGGCTGGACCGAGCATTCCGTCGGATCCCAGAACATCCGCTGTATGGCGATCATCCAGCAACTGCTCGGCAATATGGGCATGGCCGGCGGCGGCATCAACGCCTTGCGTGGTCACGCCAACGTCCAGGGCATTACCGACTTCGCGCTCTACGCCCAGAACCTGCCGGGCTACATCGGCGCGCCGACCGATGCCGACAAGGATCGCGCCACCTATCTGGAAAAGCGCACGCCGAAAGCACTGCGTCCGGGCCAGATGAACTTCGGCCAGAACTTCCCGAAGTGGTTTACCAGCCTGTGCAAGTCTTGGTGGGGCGACGCGGCGACCAAGGACAACGACTTCGCCTACGACTACTTCCCGAAACTGGGCGGCGCCTCGGACGTGCTGTCGATCTTCAACGCCATGTACGAAGGCAAGATCAACGGCTTCTTCTGCCAGGGCTTCAACCCGCTTGCCTCGGTGGCCAACAAGAAGAAGGTCTCCGATGCGCTGGCCAAGCTGAAGTACATGGTGGTCATGGACCCGCTGGCGACCGATACCTCCGAGTACTGGAAGCCGCACGGCGAGTTCAACGAAGTCGATCCGGCCAAGATCCCGACCGAGGTCTTCCGCCTGCCGACCACGCTTTTCGCCGAAACCGCCGGCACCTTCACCAACTCCGGCCGTGTCATCCAGTGGCGCTGGAAGGCAGCGGATGCACCGGGCGACTCGAAGGACGACACCGAGATCATGGCGGCGCTTTTCCTGAAGCTCAAGGAAATGTATGCCAAGGACGGCGGCGCCTTCCCGGACCCGATCCTCAAGCTGAACTGGGCCTACAACCAGCCGCTCAAGCCGTCGCCGGAAGAACTGCTACGCGAGATCAACGGCAAGGCGCTGGCCGACGTGCTCGACCCGAAAGACCCGACCAAGGTGCTGGTCAAGGCCGGCGAGCAGTTGCCGAGCTTTGCCATGCTGCGTGACGACGGCTCGACAACCTGCGGCAACTGGATCTACTGCGGGGTCTGGTCGCAGGCTGGCAACCTCTCGGCACGGCGCGACAACGCCGATCCGTCGGGCCTCGGGCAGACCCTGAACTGGGGTTTTGCCTGGCCGGTCAACCGCCGCATCATCTACAACCGCGCCTCGGCGGATCTATCCGGCAAGCCGTGGGATTCAAAGCGGACGGTGCTCAAGTGGACCGGCACGGCCTGGGGTGGCAACGACATCCCGGACATGCGCCCGGATGCCGCGCCCGACCAGAACGTCATGCCCTTCATCATGAATCCGGAAGGTGTGGCGCGTCTGTTCAGCCGCGACCTGATGGCCGAAGGTCCGTTCCCCGAGCACTACGAGCCGTTCGAAAGCCCGCTCGACAGCAATCCGATGCACCCGAACAACCCGAAGGCCCGCTCGAATCCGGCCGCCCGGGTGTACAAGGGTGACATGGAGGCGTTCGGCACGGCCAAGGACTTCCCGTACGTCGGCACCACCTACCGCCTGACCGAGCATTTCCACTACTGGACCAAGCAGTCGCTGGTCAACGCGATCACGCAGCCGGAACAGTTCGTGGAAATCGGCGAGGAACTGGCGAAGGAGAAGGGCATCAAGGTTGGCGACCGCGTCAAGGTCCGTTCCAACCGCGGCTTCATCAAGGGCGTCGCGGTGGTAACCAAGCGCATCAAGGCGCTTGAGGTCGATGGCCGCAAGGTGCACACGGTGGGTATTCCGATCCACTACGGGTTCAAGGGGACGACGAAGCCCGGCTTCCTCACCAACACCCTGACCCCGTTCGTCGGTGACGCGAACACCCAGACGCCGGAGTACAAGGCGTTTCTGGTCAACATCGAAAAAGCCTAAAGGAGAGCTGCCATGGCACTGCAATCGCTAGACATCAAACAGCGCTCCGCGACGACCACGCCAGCCCCCCAGGCCCGGCAGACGATCGAGGTCGCCAAGCTGATCGACGTGTCCACCTGCATCGGCTGCAAGGCCTGCCAGGTCGCGTGCATGGAATGGAACGACGTGCGCGACGAAGTCGGGTCGAACCACGGCGTCTACGACAATCCGATGGATCTGACGGAGAAATCGTGGACGGTGATGCGCTATTCCGAAGTCGAACAGAACAACAAGCTCGAGTGGCTGATCCGCAAGGACGGCTGCATGCACTGTTCCGACCCCGGCTGCCTGAAGGCCTGCCCGGCCCCCGGCGCCATCATCCAGTACGCCAACGGCATCGTCGATTTCCATCAGGAAAACTGCATCGGCTGCGGTTACTGCGTGACCGGCTGTCCCTTCAACGTCCCGCGCATCTCGCAAAAGGACAGCAAGGCGTACAAATGTACCCTCTGTTCCGACCGGGTGGCGGTCAACCAGGCCCCGGCCTGCGCGAAAGCCTGCCCGACCGGCGCCATCCAGTTCGGCAGCAAGGACGACATGAAGGACTACGCGGCCAAGCGCATCACCGACCTCAAGGATCGCGGCTACGCCAATGCCGGCTTGTACGATCCGCAGGGCGTCGGCGGCACGCATGTCATGTATGTGCTGCACCACGCCGACCAGCCGGGGCTGTACGCCGGCCTGCCGGAAAACCCGTCGGTCAGCCCGCTGGTCTCGCTGTGGAAGGGCTTCGCCAAGCCACTCGCCACGCTGGCGCTGGCCGGCGTCGCGCTGGGCAGCCTGTTCCATTACGTGACCAAGGGTCCGAACGAGGTCTCGAAGGAGACCGAGGACGAGATCGAAAAGGAGGATGCAAAATGATCCGCGATCCGAAAGACCTCAAGCGTTACACGGCATCGGAACGGGCCAATCACTGGGTGGTGGGCATCAGCTTCATCCTGCTCGCCCTCTCCGGCCTGGCTTTCTTCCACCCGGCGTTCTTCCCGCTCACCCAGCTGTTCGGCGGCCCGGTCTGGGCGCGCATCATCCATCCCTATCTCGGGGTGCTGATGGCTACCTCCTTCTTGGCCATGTTCTTCCGCTTCCGGCATCTCAACAAGATGACGCCGGCGGACAAGGAATGGCTGGGCAAGGTCGGGCAGATGGTGGACGGCGACGACCACAACATGCCGGAGCAGGGCAAGTACAACGGCGGCCAGAAGGTCATGTTCTGGGCGCTCGCCGTGTGCATGCTGCTGATGACGGTATCGGGCATCCTGATCTGGCGCGCCTGGTTCGGCTTCGACATCACCCTGGTCCGCCTCGGTGCCGTCGTTCATGCCGCGGCTGGCGCCGTGATGATCGGCCTGATCATGGTCCATGTGTATGCCGCCATCTGGGTCAAGGGCACTATCCGCGCCATGTGGTATGGCACGGTGACCCGTGCCTGGGCCAAGCAGCATCACCGCGGCTGGTACCGTCAGGTGACCGGCAAATAAGCCGCAAATAACTTTCAGCTTTACCTTGCGTTCAGGGGGCGCCGCAGAGATCAGCTCTGCGCCCCCCGCTTTTTTTGAGTCCTCATGCAGACCCAACCGATCGATTTCCACCCGCCGGCCGAAGAGGCCGCATCCTTCCTATTGCCGGTCAAGGCCAGCCTCTTCGCCGACCGTGCCGACCGTTTCGCTGCTCTCGCCGCCGGCCACAGCCTCGGCGACTGGCTGGTCTTCCTCGGCCAGCTGACGCGCGCCCAGCACGACGCGCTAAAGGCGCTGCCCAAACTCCCACTGCCCGATGCCGCGACGCTCGATCAGGCGCGCAACCACGGCATGCCACCGCTCAACGCCAGTTCGCTGGTCCACCCGGCCATCTGGCGCGACGTCCTGCGCCAGATGGCGACCACGCTCGGCCCTTACGCCCCGGATGCCGCGCGGGACACGCTCGCAGCCCTCGCTGCTGCCGACGACGAGCAGCTGGAAAAACTGGCCGCCACGCTGCTTGCCGGGGCGCCGGAAGCAGACGAGAGCGCCGCCCTGCCGTTCGTCGGCGCCGCCCTGCAGGTGGTATTCTCCGCGCAGGCCAGTCAACTCGGCGCCAGCCAGTTGCAGACGCTTGACGCGCATGGCGTCTGCCCCTGCTGCGGCAGCCTGCCAGTCGCCAGCATCGTCCGCCTCGGTGCCGCCATCAACAACCTGCGCTACCTGCACTGCTCGCTGTGCAATACCGAATGGAACGTGCCGCGTGCCGTGTGCACCGCCTGCGAAACCGACAAGGGCGTTGCCCTGCACGAGGTCGAAGGTTCCAATGGCGCGGTCCGGGCCGAAACCTGCGATTCGTGCAAGAGCTACCTGAAGATCGTCTATCAGGAGAAGGATCCGAACGTCGATCCGGTCGCCGACGACCTCGCCACGCTGGCCCTCGACCTGCTGGCCGCCGAGGCCGGCTACGAACGGGCCGGCCCCAATCTGCTGCTGATCGGCGCCCATAGCGGCTAAACTCCGCCCATCCCTCAACCTTTCTGCCCGGTCCGGGTGAAAGCCATGAACGAAAACAAACACCTTCCCGCGGTCGACCGCGTCCTGCAGCAAATTCCCGAACTGATCGAAGCGCACGGGCGCCAGCTGGTCACCGGTTGCGTCCGTGCCGAACTGGCCGCCGCCCGCGAAGGTTTGAAGCACGGTCTGCCGCTCCCCGACGAAACAAGCCTGCTGTCGGCCATTCGTCGCCGTGCCGACGAAGCCGGCCGGGCTAATCTGCGCGCCGTCTTCAATCTGACCGGCACCGTACTGCACACCAATCTCGGCCGCGCCCAGCTCGCCGAGGAAGCCATCGCCGCCATGGTCGATGCAGCCCGCTCGCCTTGCGCGCTTGAGTACGACCTGGCTTCCGGCGGGCGCGGGGACCGCGACGATCTGGTGTCCGGCCTGCTCGCCGAACTGGTTGGCGGAGGCTCGCCGGACATCGCGGCGACCATCGTCAACAACAACGCCGCTGCCGTATTGCTGACACTCAACGCGTTGGCGCAGGGCAAGGAAGCCGTGGTGTCGCGCGGCGAACTGGTCGAGATCGGCGGCGCATTCCGCATTCCCGACGTGATGCGCCGGGCGCAGGTCAAATTGCACGAAATCGGCACGACCAACCGCACGCACGAAAAGGATTACGCCGAGGCGATCGGCCCGAGAACGGCACTCTTGATGAAGGTGCACACCAGCAATTACGCGGTCTACGGCTTCACGGCTGCGGTCGACGAGCAAAAAGTGGCCAGAATCGCCCATGCCGCCGCCTTGCCCTTCATGGTCGATCTCGGCAGCGGCACTCTGACCGACTTCGCAGCGCTCGGCCTGCCGCCCGAGCCGACGCCACAGCAGGCGCTGGCCGCCGGCGCCGACATCGTCACCTTCTCCGGCGACAAGCTGCTCGGCGGTCCGCAGGCCGGATTGATCGTCGGCCGCAAGGACTTGATCGCCAAGATCAAGAAAAACCCGTTGAAGCGCGCCCTGCGCGTTGGCAAAACGACGCTGGCGGCGCTCGAAGCGACGTTGCGCCTGTACCGCGACCCGGATCGTCTGACCGATCGGCTGCCCACCCTGCGCCTGCTGACGCGCCCGGCAAGCGAGATCGCCGCCCAGGCCAAACGCCTTCAACCCGCCGCGCAAGCCGCCGTCGGTACGCTGGCGACGGTCGCAGTAGCACCATGCAGCAGCCAGATCGGCAGTGGCGCCCTGCCCGTCGAGCGGCTGCCGTCGGTAGCGCTGGTCTTTCGCCCGAGCGCAAAAAAGCCGGGCAGAACCCTGCTCGCGCTCGAAGCGGCGTTCCGCGCCCTGCCGCAGCCGGTCATCGGCCATATCCGCGACGATGCCTACCATCTCGACCTGCGCTGCCTTGAAGCGAAGGACGAGGCCAGTTTCGTCGCCCAGCTGGCGGCACTGAAACTGCCATGATCATCGGCACCGCCGGCCACATCGACCACGGCAAGACGACGCTGGTCAAGGCTCTCACCGGCGTCGACTGCGACCGCCTGAAGGAAGAGAAGGCGCGCGGCATCACCGTCGACCTAGGTTACGCCTACACGCCGACACTCGGCTTCATCGACGTCCCCGGCCACGAGAAGCTGATTCACAACATGCTGGCCGGCGTCACGGGCATCGATTTCGCGCTGCTGCTCGTCGCCGCCGACGACGGCCCGATGCCGCAGACCCGCGAGCATCTCGAAATCATTGAACTGCTCGGTATTAAACGCGGCGCAGTGGCGCTGACCAAAATCGATGCTGCTGCGGTCGACCGGCAAAAACAGGCAAAAACGGAAATCGCCGAGCTACTCGCCGGTACCGCGCTGGCCGATGCGCCGATATTTCCCGTTGCCGCCGTCAGCGGCGAAGGCATCGCCGAACTGCGCGCCCATCTCGAAACCGCCGCGGTGGCGCAGGGCGAATGCCAGTCTGCCGGCGGCTTCCGCTTGTCCATCGACCGCTGCTTCACGCTGTCCGGCGCCGGCACCGTCGTCACCGGCACCGCTTTTGCCGGTAGCGTCAAGGCTGGCGACCAGTTGCTGCTCTCGCCACCCAACAAAGCCGTTCGCGTACGCAGCCTGCGCGTGCAGGACGCGCCTGCCGAATCCGGCCACGCCGGGCAGCGCATTGCGCTCGCCCTGAGCGGTATCGAAAAGGCCGAGGTCGAGCGCGGCCAGTGGATCGTCGCGCCGTCAATGCATGCCCCGGTGCGGCGCTTCGATGCGACGATCCGCGTCCTCTCAGGCCAGCCGGCGCTCAAGCATTGGACGCAGGCCCATCTTCATCTTGGCGCCGTAGACGTCCCGGCACGCATCGCACTGCTCGGCGCCGACGAAATTGCGCCGGGTAGCGAAAATTGGGCGCAAATCAGCGTCGACCGCGACATCGGTACGCTGGCAGGCGACCGCTTCATCCTGCGCGATGCCTCGGCCCGCCACACCATTGGCGGCGGCGTCGTGCTCGACATCTTTCCACCCAGCCGCCGGAAGCGCAGCCCGGAACGCCTGGCCATGCTCGCTGCGCTGGCCGATCCGGATTCGGCACCCGCGCTGCAACTGGCCGCCGAACAACAGGCGGCCGGAGTCGCCTTGCCGCCCTTGGCGCTAAACCGCAATCTCGACAGCGCGGCGCTGGGCGACCTCTGCCGCCGCCTGAATCTGAAGGTCGTCGGCGACACCGCCTTCGCGCCGGCCCGCTGGCTGGAACTTGAAGAACGCCTGCTCGCCGCGCTCGCCGCCGAACACGAGCGCGCCCCCGACCTCACCGGCGTCGAGCGCGACCGCCTGCGTCGGCTGACGTTGCCGACGCTCTCCCGGCCGGCCTTCGACGCGCTGCTCGCCGTGCCGCTGGCCAACGGGCGCATCGCCCAGACCAACGCCTGGCTGCATCTGCCGGAACACCGCGTGCAACTCGCCGCCGGCGACCGCGACCTGTGGCTGACGCTGAAACCCCTGCTCGACGCCGAGCCCTGCAACCCACCCCGCGTGCGCGATATAGCGAAAGCGACCGGCATCGCCGAGGAAACCGTGCGCACCCTGTTCAAACGCATTGCCCGCTACGGCGATGCCTGGCCGGTGGCGCACGACCACTATTTCACGGCGGGAGCCATGGCCGACCTAGCGCGCCGCGTCGCCGCGCTGAACGCCCGCGACGGCTGCGCGCGCGCCGCGCCGCTACGCGACGAAATTGGCGGCGGCCGCAAGGTCGCCATCCACATCCTCGAATTCTTCGACCGCATCGGCTACACTCGCCGCGTGCGTGACACACACATCCTGCGCGGCTCACCCGAGCAGTTCGGTTCATGAACAACGGAAGAGATCGTTCCCCGGTGGGACGGCCGGTCTTCAAAACCGGCAGGACCTGTCAAACAGGTTTGGGTAGGTTCGACTCCTGCTCTCTTCCGCCATCCTTTATGCATTAAATGGCCCACAAACCCTTCTCCGGCTCCATTCCCGACGACCGCCTCTATTGCCCCCGCTACGACATGTGGGTGGCGGAGCGCGACGGCGGCGAGGTGCTGATCGGTGCCACCAGTTTCGGCATCTTCATGGCCGGCGAGATCATCGCCTTCACCGCCAAGCCGAAAGGCGCCGCGGTCGACATCGGCCGCGGCATGGGCACGGTCGAGTGTCGCAAGACGGTGCTCGCGGTGCATGCGCCGATTTCCTTCATCCTGCTCGAAGGCAATGAAGCCGCCGAGGAGCGCCCCAAGCTGGTCAATATCGCGCCCTACGGCGAGGGCTGGATGGCGCGCACCCGGCCCACCCGCTGGGCCGAGGAAAAGCCACTGCTAATCGATGCCGCCGCCTATCGCCGGCATGTCCTGGCAGTCGAGCCGGAGGCCACCTTTGACTAAGCGGGTGGCCCTGCTGATGTGGGCAGCGACACCCGACCGCCCCGAGTTGTGCGTGACGCCGCTCGTCCACGCGCTGGCCGCATGCGCCCTCGATGCCGAGGTCGAGGTCCATTTCGCCGGCCCCGCCGTGCGCCTTCTCGTGGCCGGCGTCGCCGACGCGCTGTACGCGACGCCGGCCCGTGAAAAATCCATCGGTGACTTCCTGCGCGAGGCCGGCGCGGCCGGCACCAGGATCTACGCCTGCAGCATGGCCAGCGCCGCCTGGATCACCAGCGACGAACCCCTGATCCCCGAGTACAGCGGCGCCGCCGGCGCCACCGCCTTCGTCGCCCGCACGCTCGACCCGGCGTGGCGGACGCTGGTCTTCTGATGGAGCGCCCGCCGATCACCGGCGTCGTCCTCGCCGGTGGGCTGGGACGGCGCATGGGCGGCGTCGACAAGGGGTTGCAGTTGCTGAACGGGCGGCCACTGGTCAGCCACGTCATCGAACGGCTGGCGCCACAGGTCGACGAGTTGCTGATCAACGCCAACCAGAACGGCGAACGCTACGCGTCCTTCGGTCATCGCGTCGTGCCCGACCGTATCCCGGATTTCGTCGGCCCGCTGGCCGGCCTTCACGCTGCATTGTCGGCGGCGACGCACCCGCTGGTGGCCACCGCGCCCTGCGACTCGCCTTTCCTGCCGGCCGACCTGATTTTTCGCCTGTTTCAGGCGTTGACCGCGCCCGGAACGAAGTCCTCTTGGGGAACAGCAAATGCCGATATCGCGGTCGCACGCACCTTCGACCAGCCGCACCCGGTATTCTGTCTGTGCAAACGCGATGTGCTGCCGCACCTGAGCGAATTTCTGGCGGGCGGCGGACGCAAGTTCGAGTCCTGGTACGCGACGCTCAACGTCGTCGAGGTACCATTCGACGACGAAGCCGATGCCTTCGAA
>Ga0209668_10001198_pt1 | contig 11001 bp, 6 predicted proteins | sample FrelakmetPLP11PL_FD_187150 | JGI IMG/M metagenome (GOLD analysis project Ga0209668, IMG submission 187150) | Freshwater lake sediment microbial communities from the University of Notre Dame, USA, for methane emissions studies - PLP11 PL (SPAdes)... | ecosystem: Environmental > Aquatic >... | reverse complement strand
CAATCTGAAACCGTTATTCCTTAAAAAGCCGGGTAAATAGAAGGCAGTTTTGGCTGTGATTATATCTCCGTAAATATCACTGTCAAATGGGTGAAATGAATAACTGATATCCATAACCTGAGCCCACTTTGGATAGATATCGCGATATGCTGACCTCTGGTAATTTGAAAAATATATTCTGCCGGTTAACTGGTTTTGTCCCTTGTCATATGATGCCTGCTCTTTTAAATAAATATAATCGTTTCTGAATTTTGATGAGGCTGAAATATCTAAATATTTTGTGAACCGGCCGCCGTGAAACGACAGGGGCAGAGAAACCGTATTTGTCCATTCAACTCCATTTGTAATATCGGCGGGATCTTCGACTGGCTGACTGAATTTTACAACCTCGGGGAGATTACCGAAATCGAGCCGTGTTTCGAAGACCAGATACCAGCCAAGCCAGTTAATCTTTGTATGAAGCTTGTGTCTGCTGTCGGAATATTCATAACCAAAAGAGGAAATCAGCGTACTGAGATTATTTTGTGACATAAGGGTAAAGCCGGGACTGATAGATGCAGGATCATTCCGGATTCTTTCTATATCGGCATAAAACGGCATCCAGCTGTGAAACCTGAACAGATGCTGCCATTTTTTGTAAGGTAAAGGTATATAGATTTCGTCTGACCGCTCTTTTGCAGTTACAGAGTCAGGTTCAAACCTGTTGATCAGGAAGGAGGATTGTGCATTGAAAGATTCTTCGTTTACTGTACCGGATGACAGGGTGGTATAACAGATATTGTTTCCTGAAGACGAGTAATCGGAAAAGAGCAAAAAAGGACCGTTAATATTCAGATCGGATACTCCGAACCTTGACTTTGTAAGTGATACTACAGACTTATCGGGCTTACGTAAAAAGATGTTGTCAGTTCCTGAACCGGAGCTTACATAGAATAATGAGTCATTTCTGATATAGGTCGACTGGATATCGCCCAGCCCGGCATCAATTAGTATATCCCAGGTTTTCTCCTTCAGGTTGTACGACATTATTCCTTCTCCCCTGTCTGTTAAGAAAATAACAGTAAGCAGATTCCCTGTTTCATCCCATTGTGGCCTTTGGAGTGAAGAGTTCCCCGGGACAGGCACTGACTCAAGTATATCTCCGTTCCAGGCATCCAGAATGACAAGATTATTCCTGTTATCAACACTGTTTTCTGTTGCTGCAATAAAGTTGCCATCATTCGAAATGGATGCTGACATGTACCTTGTTTTTGACGATAGCTGGCGGGTAACATTATTTCTGAGATCCTTGATTTTTATTACCGTCCATGTTCTGTTTTCCCATCTCGGATCAGAATGTATTTCCACCCATACAATTTTCCCTTTCCCGTAAGTTATGAACCAGGGATAGGTGTAGCCAGGGGTATGGATCTTTTTTTCGGTTTTCTCCGAAGGCCTTATCAGAACAAAGCATGGAGGATTTGACAGTGATGTTTTAACTGCAATAATAGAGTCGTTTCCGGCCAGTACCGGCGAGTGATAGTCTGTATATTTCTTTTCTTTCGGAGGATTTAATGCCGGGTAGATTTCTTTGTCTGATCTTAAATCATCCGAGTTCCATAAGGCCCTTAGAGTATCAAATGTCTCGGAGAACAATTTCTTCTTAGTAAGAGATGCAGTGCTGTTAAGACTGAGATTAACAGGATTCAGGGTAAAAGGTGCATTGGCAGTCAGTTCAAGTGCTTTTTTCCACAGCTGTGGATCATACTTTGAATATGACCAAGCCATCATCTGGTATCCCGATTGGTAGTTATTAGGGACAAAATCCCTGAATGATCCGTTAACAATTTTATCATATTTGTAAACACCGCCTTTTTCAAGCATAAGAGCTTTAAGCTGCTTCTGAAAAGAGGGATTTCTTCCCCTTCCCGATTCTGTGAGGACCGATTCGGAAAATACAGCATCACCTTCGAGAAACCATAAGGGCAGCATTACCAAAACAATGCCGGGGAATTGCTGTCCTAAAATATATGTCATTGCTTTTGTGAAACCTTTATTAAGAGATTCAATCTGTAGCACATGAGTCAGTTCATGAACTGCAAGTTGTGTGTTTGGATCAAGGGGGATTGAATTCTGTTCAGGCGTCGGATATATTTCCATCCTGCTGGGTGCCCAGGCAACATAACCGTTTAATTTAGTTGTATAATTATGGATTATAACTGGAATCCTGAATTTCTTATCCGGGTAGCGAGCGGTAAGTTTTGAATATGCTTTATCAAGTGACTTTGCAAAATTTGTCCCTGCCTCCCCGTAAGTTTTCGGATAGATTACTGTAAACCTGTCTGTTTTTATCTGCACCCATTTCAGTGATCCCGGATCCTGCCCCGTATTATAATACTGGGCATTTAAGTCTGTAAAGAAGGAAAGGAGCAGGAAGGAGAAACAAAACGAAAGATATTTCATGCAAAATCGTTTGATCAAAAATAGCAAAATAAGTGAGTACCCCAACCCTGAGCCATAGTCTGAAAATTTTACTAATTTCACCGTTTAATATTCAGGTATTACTTCCGTACAAAACAGTATATGCAGATGAAGAAATATAAGCTGATAAACAATATTACTGGCTGGGTACTTTTTGCTATTGCCGCATTCACCTATCTTATGACTATGGAGCCAACTGCAAGCCTGTGGGATTGCGGAGAATTTATCGCTTCAGCATATAAGTTTGAGGTGGGACATCCTCCCGGCAATCCTGTATTCATGGTTATGGCAAGATTTTTTTCACTGTTCGCCGGAGGTGATACCTCGAGGGTGGCTGTTATGGTTAACTCAATGTCGGCTCTTGCAAGTGCATTTACAATACTTTTTCTTTTCTGGACAGTAACACATCTTGCAAGGAAGATCATTATCAGATCTGATAGCGATTTAAGCATTCCCAGGATAATTGCAATTATTTCTTCAGGCACTGTTGGAGCCCTGGCATTCACATTCTCCGATTCCTTCTGGTTTTCAGCTGTTGAAGGAGAGGTCTATGCCTCGTCGTCCCTTTTTACTGCCGCAGTCTTCTGGGCAATACTGAAATGGGAAGATGTGGCTGATGAAAAATATGCTGACAGATGGATAATCCTTATTGCTTTTCTTATGGGACTTTCAATAGGGGTGCATCTGCTTAACCTGCTCACTCTCCCTGCCATTGTACTTGTATATTATTTCAGGAAATACAAATTCAACTGGAAGGGGTTTATGATCTCCCTTGGGATTTCGGTGCTTATGCTCACTTTGCTGATGTTTGGAATGATGCCCGGTGTTATAAAAATATCATCGAAGCTTGACCTGCTTTTCGTCAACCGGCTTGGACTTCCTACTAACAGTGGCATGATTTTCCATTTCTTTTTATTGATTGTATTCTTCATACTGGCTGTAAGGTCAACATTTTCTGTAAATGAAAAAACCAGAAACTCACTCCTTGCCTGCGGGGCCATACTTCTGACAGGAGTATGGGTGATTTCAGATTCAATCCTTCTTAACCTTCTGGTTCTGTTAGGGATAGCAGGTTTAATATGGTACCTTGCAGGAAAAAACCGTACAGTTTTAAACACTCTGCTTACTGCTGTTATGGTCATTCTGATAGGATACTCTTCAAATGCAATTATTGTCATCCGGTCTGCGGCAAATCCACCTTTGAATGAGAACCAGCCCGAAAATCCATTCAGCCTGCTCTATTTTCTTAACAGAGAGCAATATGGAGAACGTCCTCTTTTCAGAGGTCCCTACTACAATGCTCCTACAACCGCCTATAAGGACGGAAAACCTAAATATGTTATTGAAAACGGAAAGTATATAATCAGTGCATATAACCTTGAACGTGAATATGATCAGCGATTCATTACTCTGTTTCCGCGAATGTGGAGCGATCAGAGTGAACATGAACCTGTTTACAAAGAATGGGGTAAGATCAAAGGGGTTCCTGTAAGTATAACAGATCAGTCAGGAGAGAAGGAGATAATCAGGAAACCCAAATTCAGTGAAAACATGAGATTTATGCTGACCTATCAGTTCGGGTATATGTATTTCAGATATTTTATGTGGAACTTTGCAGGCAAACAGAATGATACTCAGGGAACCGGCGGAGCTGTTAATGGTAACTGGATTACGGGAATAAGGTTCCTCGATGAAATACGTGTTGGATCCCCTGATCTGCCTGCTGCAATGAAGAAAGACACTTCCAGAAATGTATATTTTCTTTTGCCTTTTCTTCTTGGGATAATAGGATTATTTTACCAGCTAAACAGGGATTATAAGAACTGGTGGGTGATTGTATTGCTTTTCCTGATGACGGGAGCAGCGATTGTCATTTACCTGAACCAGTATCCAAACCAGCCCAGGGAAAGAGATTATGCATATGTAGGTTCATTTTACTTCTTTGCTGTCTGGATTGGCCTTGGCGTACTTGCCCTTTTTGATGCGCTTTCAAAACTTGCAGGAGAAAGGATCTCGGCTCCCGTTGCAGGAGCAATATGCCTCTTTGCGGTTCCCGTGATAATGGGTTCGGAAAACTGGGATGATCATGACAGGTCGGGCCGCTACCTTGCACGGGACGTTGCATTTAATTATCTGAATTCATGTGCACCCGGGGCTATACTGTTCACTAACGGGGATAATGATACTTTCCCTTTGTGGTATGCACAGGAGGTTGAGGGCAAGAGAACAGACGTGCGTGTCTGTAATCTGATGCTTCTGAATACCGACTGGTATATCAACCAGATGAAAAGGAAAACCTATGAATCGGATCCTCTTCCTGTCTCACTGCCCGCAAAGAAATATTACGACGGAGTAAATAACCAGGTTTTTATTGTGGAGAAGACAAAGGATCCTGTTAATATTTCTACTATTATAGATTATGTAAGCAGCGATAACAAAGCAACCAAATTCCAGATATCCTCAACAGAGCTCCTTGACGTCATACCATCGCGGACAATAAGAATTCCGGTCGATTCAGCTAAGGTTATTGCTTCCGGGACAGTCAGGCCGGAGGACGCCAGGAAAATTGTTCCATATATTGATATCAGGCTTAAAGGCAGTTCAATTCTGAAGAGCCAGCTGATAATCCTTGATATTCTTGCCCACAATAACTGGGAACGTCCCGTTTATTTTGTGACGGGGTATCATAATGATGCCATGGGACTTGAGGAGTACTTTCAGCTTGAGGGGCTTGCTTACAGGCTAGTTCCCATAAAATCGCAGAATAAAAGCTGGGTCGATTATGGAAGGATAGATACAGAAATTCTTTATGATAATATCATGAACAAGTTTGTATGGGGAGGGGCAAATAATCCACGGGTTAATCTGGACTATCATCATATCAGGACATTAATTGTTATAAAAGCAAGATTGAATTATTCCAGGCTTGCTAAAGCTCTTGCTTCGGAAGGCAAAAATGAAAAGGCTGTTGAAGTACTGAACCGTTGCCTGGAATTGCTGCCACCTGACAGATTTCCCTATGACCCTTATTATACAGATCTTATTGATGCATACTTTACAGCAGGAGAATCGGATAAAGCTGTTGAAGAAACCAGTAGAATGTGTGATTATTACTACGACAGGCTGAATTATTTCCTTAAACAAAATCCATACGTAATAAGTTCTGCTGAGTACGAAATTCAATCAGCGATTCAGAATGCTTCAAAAGCGGCTAATTTCTGTGAGATTAATGGGAAAAAAGAGCTGGCAGATGAGATTTCGAAGAAGCTTGAAGCCTACTATGCAGAGTATTTAAGCAAGCAAAAGGTATCGTCAGAATAACGGAATCAGGGACGGAGAAATACAGAACTGTGAATCTCCTGTTTCAGGTATTTTTCAAGCAGGGAGTACACATTCTCCGGATAAACGGGTTTCAGAATATATTCATTGCACCCAGCTATATATGCATCAGACTTTGACTGTTCCGAAGAATAAGCTGTAATCATTAAAACCGGAACATTCTTCCTTGTTTTTCTGAAAATCCTTGTACAATCAATTCCGTTTACAAGAGGAATAAGAAAATCCATTATTACAAGATCAACTTTAGCCTCTTTATCATTTATGAAATCTATAAAGTCTTTACCGGTACGGAATTTTTTTACATCTGCCCCTGAACTTTGTAATAGCGTTTCATAATACCGTAAGGATGGAACATCATCCTCAACAATGATAATAGTCTTATCCTTCAAATCTAAACTACTGAAATTCAGCGACATTAATTAATTGATTTTGACTTGTATAAAATTACGACAAGAAATAAATGTCAGCCCGTTTATAGATCACAATTATTAACAACTTATAAACAAAAATAGTCCTGGAATTTGAATTTTCAAAGGATTTACCCTAAAAAAAATAAAATTAATTGGAGAAGAATAAATGAAGGATGGTAATTGATTTTATCCGGATTTCAACTCAACGGCATTCCCAGGAATATCTTTTGTTCCCAATAATAACATCATCCTTTGCTTCAATAGCAATTAATGAAGCATCGCAATACTCTGTTTCGGGCCCTTCCGAGATAACTCCCCCGCCAACCTCATAGGTTACTTCCATGCAGATCTTGCAGGTTCCCAGCGATTCGCAGTAACTGAACGACAGCATCATAACAATAAACAATGCAACAATAATTAAATTCCGTTTCATTGAAGGAAGTATTTTAATACACCTTATATTCACATTACCCGGGATTAAAACGTGATTCTGTCAAAATTATTAGGTATTTTGATGCAACAATTTTCTAAATCATAAGTCATTATGCTGGAATGAAAAATAATGTAACAAAATAAACAAAAATTGTCATGGAAGATTCAAACAGAATGAGAAAACATGTTACCGTGGTTGGAGCCATTCATATTGGTTTTGGATTCCTCGGTCTGATCGGAGCACTTGCTGCTTTCTTTGCCCTGAGGTTTGCTAAAGGGGTAGTTGGAAATGAAGAGGTTCCCTCGATGGTATTAGGTCTGCTTTCAGTTTTTGTACCCCTGCTGATAGGATTTATGTCCACCTTAGGCCTGGTCGGAGGTATCGGGCTTCTGTCATTTCAGGCATGGGCACGATATCTGGTAATAGTGGTAGCAGCACTTGGTTGCCTTAATATCCCGATAGGAACCCTGAAAGGAGTTTATTCCCTTTGGGTGTTGCTCCAGGATGATACAATAAAACTTTTCCAGCCAAAAGTATAAAAACCACTGAGGAATCCTTGGTTTAAAGGAGTTGATGAGGCAGCTGAAAAAGTCCTTTGTGAACCTTGGTGAGACCTTAGTGCGACTTTGTGGTAAATATAAATCATTGAACCACAAAGTATCACAAAGTACATCACAAAGGTAACTCAAAGGATAAATCCATCAAAAACCACATTTCAGAGAGCTCCAAATCAATTATTAAACCTGATAAAACCCTATGGTTACTCAGGAAGAATAAATAATTTGGACTATAATTTAAGGACTATTGTCCTTATTTTTTTTCTAAATTGTCGCAAAATCAATTCTATGGGCGACGACAATAAGATAATCTTTTCAATGTACCGTGTAGGGAAGACTTATCCACCGCACAGGCAGGTGCTGAAGGATATTTCCCTATCTTTTTTCCTTGGTGCAAAAATCGGGATCATAGGCCTTAACGGATCAGGAAAATCAACCCTTCTTAAAATAATTGCAGGACTTGAGAAAGAATTTCAGGGAGAAGTTACGTTCCTGCCTGGATATTCGGTCGGACACCTGCATCAGGATCCCCTTCTTGATGAGAGCCGGACAGTCCGTGAAATAGTCGAAGAGGGAGTAAAAGAGACAATAGATCTGATAAAGGAATTTGAATCAATTAATGCAAGCTTTGGTGAGCCGGAGGTGTATGAAAATCCTGATAAAATGCAGCAGCTGATGGACAGGCAGGCTGTTATCCAGGAAAAAATAGATTATCATGACGGCTGGAATATTGACTATAAGCTTCAGAGGGCAATGGATGCTCTGAGATGTCCTGAAAGCGACCAAAAAGTAAATATTCTGTCAGGAGGAGAGAGAAGAAGGGTCGCTCTTTGCAGGCTGCTCCTGAAGCAACCCGATATCCTTCTGCTCGATGAGCCCACAAACCATCTCGATGCAGAGTCAGTTCAATGGCTCGAGACAACTCTTAAACAATATCATGGTACTGTTATTTGCATAACACATGACAGGTATTTTCTTGATAATGTTGCAGGATGGATCCTTGAGCTCGACAGGGGAGAAGGGATTCCATGGAAAGGCAACTATTCATCGTGGCTGGAGCAGAAGGCAAAACGGCTTGAAGTGGAGGAAAAGGGAAATGTAAAAAGAAGAAAGATCCTTGAAAGGGAACTTGAATGGGTAAGGATGTCGCCAAAAGCCCGTCATGCAAAATCGAAAGCCAGGCTGGGAGCATATGAGAACCTTCTGAACCAGGATGTAAAAGCCAAGGAAGAAAAGCTTGAGATATACATACCAAACGGACCCAGACTTGGAGATAAAGTTATCAGGGCGTCACATGTTGCTAAATCATTTGAAGATAAGCTCCTGTTTGATGACCTCGAATTTAACCTTCCGCCTAACGGGATAGTAGGTGTTATTGGTCCAAACGGAGCTGGAAAAACAACTCTGTTCAGAATGATAATGGGTCAGGAAAAGGCTACAAAGGGAGATTTTCAGATCGGAGAGACTGTTGCTCTCGGTTATGTTGACCAGGCACATACAGAAATCGATCCCCAGAAATCAGTCTATGAAGTCATTTCGGGAGGGCAGAATGATGTGATGGTTGGTAACCGGCTGGTGAATGCCCGTGCTTATGTTTCGAGATTCAACTTCACAGGCGCCGACCAGGAAAAGAAATGTGGTGTGCTCTCCGGCGGCGAAAGGAACAGGCTCCACCTGGCACTGACACTTAAATCAGGCGCCAATGTATTGCTGCTCGACGAGCCAACAAACGACATTGATGTGAATACCCTGAGGGCTCTGGAAGAAGGGCTTGAGAATTTTGCTGGATGTGCTGTGATAATCTCTCATGACAGGTGGTTCCTCGACAGGGTGACAACGCATATGCTGGCTTTCGAGGGCGATTCAAAAGTTGTCTGGTTCGAAGGGAACTATTCTGATTATGAGGAGAATTATAAAAAACGTGTAGCAGATACTACACCTGTGAGGATCAAGTATAAGAAATTGGTATGAGGTATGAGGTCCGGGGTACGAGGTTCACAGAACAATTCCCCATTGGAAGGGGGTAGGGGGATGTTTTTCAAAGCTCTCCTCCTCAGGAGTAGCAGTGGGTGGAATTCCCCCTGAAGAGCCTGCCCCGTGTCAGCAGGGGAATGCGCTATGCAGGATTCAAAGCTGATGTTCCAGTGCTTTCCTTATAACTTCGGGTGTCGTCAGCCCCCTGTCACCCCGTTCGAGCCAGCCTCTTTCTTCAAACCTTGAAACAATCTTATCGATTGTATCCTTTCCAACACCATAATCCTTTAACCTGGTCGGAACTCCAAGCGATTCAAAAAAGCTCACAGTCTTATCTATAATAGCATTTACCCGTTCCTCATCTGTTCCCCTGGTTATGTTCCAGACTCTCTGCCCGTACTGAAGCAGTTTATCCTTCTTCTCTTCTTTCAGGGCTTTCCATAATCCCGGCAATACAATTGCAAGGGTCCTGGCATGGTCAATCCCGTGAAATGCTGTAAGTTCATGACCAATATCATGAACCGACCAGTCAGATGGTACTCCGCAACCTATCAGCCCGTTAAGCGCCATTGTCGCTGACCACATAAGATTTGCCATCGATTCATAATCAGCAGGATCTGAATATGCTTTCGGTCCCTCTTCATTAAGAGTAATCAGTATCGCCTCGGCAAACCTGTCCTGCACAGGCGAATTGACCGGATATGTCATATATTGTTCCATCACATGGACAAATGCGTCAACTATCCCGTTGGCAACCTGTTTTTGAGGAAGGGTGGCTGCAGCGTCGGGCAGCAGGATTGAAAACTTTGGGAATACAAAAGGAGATGAAAATGCAAGTTTCTCGTTCGTGGATTTCCTGCTTATGACTGAATTCTTGTTCATCTCGGTCCCTGTAGCAGGAAGTGTAAGAACAACACCAATTGGCAATGCTGCTGCTACCTGAATTTTTTTAGCAAGAATGTTCCATGGATCACCAAGCCTGAAGGGTACAGCGGCCGCAATGAATTTTGTTGCATCGATAACAGATCCTCCTCCGGCAGCCAGAAGGAAATCAATGTTTTTTTCTTTAATGATTTCGACTGCCTTCATGGATGTCTCGTAGGTTGGATTGGGTTCAATCCCTCCAAATTCGGTTACATCAAATCTGGCAAGAGCCTCTTTAACCTTTTCATGGACACCGTTTTTAAAGATGCTTCCACCTCCATAAAGGAGCATTACTTTATTGCCTGCCGGTATTTGCACAGTGATCTTACTGATCTGTTCTTTGCCAAAAAAAACCTTCACAGGATTAAAAAATTCAAAATCGGTCATATTGAAAAATTTAATTTTACTTAAAAAGTTTTGGGACAAATTCAGGGAAATGATTTCAAATCCTTAGTCCATAGTGGCCTTCCTGTTCGAAACGCTCACGCTGCCTCCCTTGCCGTTTATTATGCTTTTAACGATGCTTTCCTTGTTTCCGTTGAGCCAGAAAATAATCTTATTATGGATATGCCCTTCCAGATGGACAGGTGTTTCTATTGCATTGTCAACTATCACAGGAGCATCGTAAAACACGTTATAAATCCCTATTCCCCATGCTTCATGGCTTTTTACATTATCAGCGACCTTATAGGATGCATAGCCGTGTGTACCGTTATGTTTCCAGGCATCGACCGATGGAGGATCGTAAGGCATTTCACTCTGATAAAAATAGACCCTGCCGTTGTTCCCGTTCCAGAGAGTCTGATACTCCTGGAAATGCTCATTGAACAGGCCATAAATTGTAACATTTTCGCCATTCACTATCAAGCCGTTTGCGCACCTGTTCTTATCCCATCCGACTCCG
>Ga0209668_10001197_pt1 | contig 11012 bp, 3 predicted proteins | sample FrelakmetPLP11PL_FD_187150 | JGI IMG/M metagenome (GOLD analysis project Ga0209668, IMG submission 187150) | Freshwater lake sediment microbial communities from the University of Notre Dame, USA, for methane emissions studies - PLP11 PL (SPAdes)... | ecosystem: Environmental > Aquatic >... | reverse complement strand
CGACGGGTCGGAGAGTGACGGGGATCGCGGCGATGTGGTTGGCCGTGAAACGGCGCACGCCGGCTCGAGCGGAGGTGACGAATGACCGCGATTTCCAGTGAAGCGTGTTCCGTGGTTATTGCCAACGCAGGCTCGGGCAAGACTTGGACCCTCGCCAATCGCATCGTGCGCTGGTGCATCGACGAGTTGCGCGCGGGCCGTCCGCCCGAACCGGCGCGGATTCTGGCCGTGACCTTTACCCGCAAGGCCGCGGGTGAGATCCTCGCGCGCATTCTTGCCCACGCCGCGCAGGGGGCCTCTTCGGACGCGAGCGGCGAGAAGGCGCGCGCGGACTTTGCCAGCGTCGTCGGCAACGCAACTGCAGACGAGTATCTCAGCGTGCTCGAGGCGCTTTGCGGCGAACTTCACCGGCTTCAGGTTGGAACCATCGACGGTTTCTTCCATCGCGTTGCCAGCGCGCTGCCCGATGCGGTCGGGCTGCCTCCCGAGTGGACGGTCGGCGATGAGCGCGACATCGAGGAAATTCGCGCCGAGGTCGCCGCCACGATTCTCGCCGACCCCGCCGCCGAGGAGCTGCTCGACCTGCTTGAGGATGGCGAGCCGAAGCCGTCGGTGACAACGGCGATCACCAAACTACTCGGCGGGTCGGGTCAATCACCGCTCGATATGTATCGCGCGACCAGTGCGAAGGGCCAGGCCGGCATCGATCGCGCCTGGCGCTGGGTCGAGCGGCTGCTCTCTGCGGACAAGTTCGGCGAGAACGCGCTCGGGGCGGAGCAACGCGCCGACCTCGCCGCGCGATTTGCCGCGCTCGAACTTCCCAAAACGAAGAAGGGCGCGCCCAACGCGAGTTGGACGAAGCAGCACGCAGCCTTGCTGACCATTCTGACCGAGGGCGAGTTACGCGACTTGGCCGACCTTCCTTACTTCGCAGCGCTCTTCGATGGTCATTCGTATTCCAGTCAACCGGTTCCCGACGAGTTTCATGAACTCGCCGTGCTTCTCGCCGCCCATTTGCGCGCGGAGCTTTTGCGGGATCTGGCCAGCCGCCTGAAAGGTGCGTTGCGCGTGCTTCCCCAGGCCAGTGCGGCGCTCGCGGTCGCGCAGGCCGAGAAGGGTTTGTACAGCTTCAGCGACATCGGCCGCGGCGTGGCTCGGGCGGCGCAGCGTCCGGGTTCGCCCGTTGCCGACGCCAATGCGCTGCGCACGGCGCTCGGTTGCGATATTCGCGACCTCGCCATCGACGAGGCGCAAGACACCTCCGTCGAGCAGTTCCTCGCCATGCGGCCGCTGCTCGAAGAGGTTCTGGGCGCCACCCGTAGCGGACGCTTCCTTCTCGTCGGCGATCCCAAGCAATCGATCTACGGTTGGCGCGGCGGGACTCCGGGCCTCATCGCCCATATCGAAGAGTCCTACGCGAGCAGGCTTTCGCCGGGCGTCGCGCTCACCCGCAGCTTCCGTTCGTCGCCGCTGGTGATGGACTTTGTGAACCGCGTGTTCGGCAAGCTGAGCGACGACCTTCCGCCCCTCGTTGAAAGCGCGCAGTTGGTGGATCTGGTCAAGGTCGCGCCGTGGCTGATGTCGGAAGACTTGGCGCTGGAGTCGACTGAGAGTGCGTTCAAGCGGGCAGTGGCGCGCTGGCCGTTCGCGCACCATGAATCGGCGAAGTCGACGCTGGCCGGACGCATCGACGCGTATGCATGCGCCAAAACGACGACGACCGACGAGGGCACGGCGGAGAGTGAAGCGGCCGAGGTTGATAGATCTGAGGTTGACACAGTTGGGGGCGTGGCGCAGGCTTGCGCAGAGGATGGCGCTCCCAGCGATGAGCTCGACGCCTGCGCGTGCGCGGCCGAAATCGCTGCGCGTGTGCACCGCGAGTTTCCCGAGCATTCGCTGGGAATTCTGGTGCGCACCAACAAGGAGGGCAACGAGATCATCGCGCAGCTCAAGTCGCGCTCCGTGGCGGCGAGCGACGAGGGGCGCGCGACGCTGCTCGACTCGCCCGCGGTTGCGGGAATCGTTGCGATGCTGCGGTTGATCGACGATCCGAGCGACCGGGTGTCGCACTTCATGGTCTCGCGCGGGCCGATGGCGCTAGCGACGAAGCTCGCGCCGATTGAATCGCACAACACTTCCGCGGAGGCAGGGGCGGCGGCGCGGGCGTTTGCCGTGCGCATGCGCGCGCGTCTGGCCGACGAGGGACTCACGGCGGTGTTGCGCGGCGTCTCCGTGGTGCTGACCAACGCAGGACTCTCCGCGCGCGATGCGGGCCGGGTCGCGCGTGTGGTGGCGATCGCCGAGGATCTCGCCGATGTCCCGATGGCGCGCACGCTCGACTTTATCGACGCGATCGAGGCCGACAAGGCCGACGCGAGTTCGTCGGACAAAGTGCGGGTGATGACGGTGCACAAGTCGAAGGGGCTTGAGTTCGACGAGGTGATCCTGGTGTCGCTGGACAAAGGCTGGGGCGCAACGCCGACGGGTTGGGCGATGCTGGCGACGAGCGCAACCGAGCCGCCGCAACTGGTCTCGCCGCTGGCCAACGAGCAGGTGCGCAAGTGGATTCCCGAGCTCTGCGTCTTGGAGCGCGACGAACGGCGGCGCCGGCTGCTCGATGATCTCTCGTCGCTCTATGTTGCGTTGACGCGCGCGCGCATCGGGCTTCATCTGGTGATCGCCCAGAAGCAGGCGGGCAAACTTCCTTCCGCCGCCAAACTCATCATGCGCGCGGTCGATGGGGCTGCGAATGCGAAAGACACGCTCGGCGTGATGGAGCCGATGGCGACAGCCTTGACGCGCGCGAAGCTCGATGGGTCGAGGCCATTCTGGAGCGCGCGCCTCGGCGTGTTGGCGGCGCAGAAGCCGCAGTTGATCGCGCCGCAAGCTCCCCGTGTTATGAATCCCAGTGTCCCCAATCCTCGGCCGCTCATCACCATCGTCGCCCGCGGCGGTGGGCATGCGCCTTCGCCGTCTACGCATGCTCCGGCGTCGTCCTGGGAGATTGATCCGTTCGCGGCTGACGGTGATGGCCGCGACAGTTCCGGCGCCATCATCGCGCTGCGTGGCGTGCTCATGCACGAGTGCTTTCGCGAAGTGTTGTCGTTGGACGCCATCGACTCGGCGCAGAAGCGCGAGGCGATCCTTGGGCCGGCTGCGCTGCGCGCCTCGATTGAGAAGGGGCAAGTGATCTCAACCAAGCTCATCGACGAGGCGCGGGCGGTGCTCGAACGGTGCGCAACGGGCCCGATCGCTCAAGCGCTTCGTCCGACGGCGGGAGTGCGCGTCCGCACCGAGCTTCCGTTTGTGCGCGAGACCGCCGAGGGGCTGGTCCATGGGCGCATCGATCGCCTCGAGCTCACCGAGCGCGACGGCGTTGTGGTCGCAGCCACCATTGTCGACTTCAAGACCGGCGCGGTCGGCGCGGACCAGCGGGCGATGCGCGAGAAGATCGCGCCGTACGCGCAACAACTGTCGGCCTACGCCGACGCAGTTGCGGAGATGTACGGGATCGACCGCGCGAAGATCGACCTACGCCTGCTGTTCGTGGATCGCGGCGAAGTCGTCGAAGTTTGAGCGGGATAAAACGGCGTCGACCGTCGAAGGGTTTAACCATCGACGGTCGTCAGGGCTCGAAGCGCTATCGTAATGTTCTGATGCAACGCGACGGTTCCGCCTCCGCGCACATCAGCCCAGGGGTTGCCTAGGGTCCCTTTTCCAAAGCCGCCGCCCGAGCATTCTTCGAGCCAGCCGAGCGACTGTCATCGCTACTGAGATAAGAGGGAAGGGGCCGACCTTCTGCGCAAGAAGGCAAAGAAATCAGGCCAACGGGTCAAATTGCAAAGCTGCGAGAGTTCTGGCCGGAGACGAGTGTGAGGGGTTGGTTGAGGTCCGACCCCCCGTTACACTTCGATCCGTGCGTATTCCGAGAGCCCCGTTCGTCCTTGCAGGCATCGCGGTAGCCATTGCTGGCGGCGCGCTTGCGTATTTCAAGTTTCCTGAGTTCGCGCGTTCGGCCCTGCCGTTCGTTGCGTTGGTATCGCAGCCGACGATCGAGGCTCCGCCGATCCTTTTCGGGCGCGACATCCGACCAATTCTTTCCGACCGCTGCTTTCTTTGCCACGGCCCTGACCGAGAGAAGCAGAAGGCGGGTCTTCGCCTCGATATCCGTGACGAAGCGATCAGGCCGCGCAAGGACGGCGCGGCGATTGTTCCTGGCAACCCTGAGGCCAGTCTACTTTGGCAGCGCATCAACGAACATGATCCCGAGCGGGTGATGCCGACGCCCGAGAGCGGTAAGCGGGCGATCACTGCCGACGAGCGCGCGTTGCTGCATCGCTGGTTGCTGGCGGGCGCGCCCTACGACCTTCACTGGTCGTTCTCCGCGCCCGAAGCGAGCGCGCTTCCTGTGGTGGACAACAACGACTGGCCGCACAATGCCATCGATCGCTTTGTACTCGCGCGCCTCGAGCGCAACGGCGTCACGCCTGGCGGCGAGGCCCAAGCCGAAGACATCGTGCGTCGGCTCTTTCTGGACCTCACTGGTCTGCCGCCCACGCCCGAAGAAACCGACGCCTATGTTGCCGATGCGCGCGCTGATCGTTACGAGCGCCTCGTTGACATGCTGCTGACCGAAGAGCCGTACCGCACCCGCTACGCCGAGCGCATGTCGGTGCCGTGGCTCGACATCGCGCGCTACGCCGACACCAGCGGAATCCACATGGATGCGGGGCGGCAGATGTGGCTGTGGCGCGACTGGGTGCTCGAGGCGTTTCGTGAGAACAAGCCCTACGACCAGTTCATCGTCGAGCAACTCGCGGGCGATCTCATTCCCAACGCGACCGTCGACCAGATCGTCGCCAGCGGATTCAATCGCGCCCATGTGACCAGCGACGAGGGCGGCGCGATCAACGACGAGTATCTGCTGGAGTATGCGGTTGACCGAGTGAACACCACCGGCGCTGCGTTTCTCGGCCTGTCCGTCGGATGCGCGCGCTGTCATGACCACAAGTTCGATCCGGTCACTCAAGAAGATTTCTACTCGCTGATCGCGTTCTTCAACTCCAACGAAGAGCCGGGCATCTACTCGCAGTTGCCCGACTCCAATCGCGCGATGGAGCCGTTTGTGGAGGTTCCGCGCAAGGCCGACGAACAGAAACTTTCGATCCTGGCCGAGGCGGAGAAGCAGGCGCGCGCGCAGCAGGCCGTTGCGGGCGACTCGGAGCGCGTTGAGCTTGATGGATTTATCGCGGCGTTGCGCAGTGGATTTGCCCAAGTGCCGGCGACGGTCGCGTCGGCGAGCAGCACGGGCGGCGCAACCATGTCGGTGCAGGCGGATGGTTCGGTGCTGGCGAGCGGGACAAATCCCGCGAACGACGAGCACACCATCGTGTTGCGCACCGACGGCGTTGGCATGCGCATGATCATGCTTGAGGCGATGGTTGATCCGTCGCTCGCAGGGGGCCGCGTCGGCCGCGCTCCCAATGGCAACGCGGTGCTCGATTCGATCGAGGTCGAGGCGGTTTCCGTCGTCGATCCGAACAAGCGCGAGAAGGTCGATCTTGCGTGGGCTTGGGCTGACTACGAGCAGGAGAACGGTGACTACCGCGCCGTCAACGCGCTGAGCAAGGGCGAAGGCCGTCAATGGGCGGTGCGTTCGCACGAGGTCGCGGGTCAACGCACCGCGCTGTTCTCTGCGGCGCGGCCGTTTGGTTTTGAAGGCGGCACCGAGTTGCGCGTGACGCTCAACTACCAATCGCCCTACAACAATCATGTCTTCGGTCGCGTGCGGCTCACGCCGATGATGGCCAATGAGGGCGCGCTGGCGCAGTTGCCCGAGGCATCGAGCGGCTGGTACATCGTGGGGCCGTTCGTGGGCGAGCCCGGCGCGGCGTACACCGTCGAGTACGGCCCCGAGCACGAGACGCGCTTCGAGCGCGGCAAAAACTTTCACTTCGCCGAGCAACAAGACGCGTGGCGCTATGCCCCCGCAGTGCTCGAGGCGCAGGCGGTCGGGCTGGCGCAGTCGGTCGGCTGCGAGTTTGTGGCGCGGCAGATCTACTCGCCCGACGCGCGCAAGATCGAGCTGTCGTTTGGCTCCGATGACGGGTTGATCCTGTATCTCAACGGCAAGAAGGTCTTCGAGAATCCAGTGCCGCGCTCGGTGGCGCCGGATCAGGATCGGGTGTCGCTGGACCTCGTGCCTGGCGAGAACTTCCTCGTGTGCAAGGTGGTCAACACTGGCGGCCCTGCGGGTTTCTTCCATCGTGCGTTGGCGCGCGAAGGCGTGTTTGCAAACGACATGCTCGCGCTCGTTGCGGGCGACGGACATGCGCGGACCGAGGCGATCGAAGGCGGCCGCAACGCTTGGCGCATTCGCTTCTCCCCGACATTCGTGGCGGCGCAGAAAGAGGTCGATCGCATCGGCGCCGAACGCGCGCAGATCATGTCGACCACTCCCAAGACGATGGTCATGAAGGAACGCGCCATGGCGCGCGACACCTTCGTGCAGATGCGCGGCGCCTACGACAAGCCTGACATAGATCGCAAGGTCACCCGCGCGGTGCCCAAGGCGCTCGGCGCGCTGCCTGCGGGCGCTCCGCTCAATCGACTCGGTCTGGCGCAGTGGATCGTCTCGGCGCAGAATCCGATGACAGCCCGCGTGACCGTCAATCGCGTGTGGGAGATGTTCTTCGGCGCGGGCATCGTGCGCACCAGCGACGATTTCGGCTTGCAGGGCGAGTGGCCGAGCAACCCCGAACTTCTCGACACTCTCGCGGTGGAGTTCCGCAACGGCGGTTGGAACATGCGCGCATTGGTGCGCGACATCGTCACCAGCGCAACCTACCGGCAGGCTTCGCGCGTTCGGCCTGAGGTCATCGCGATCGATCCGCTCAATCGCATGCTTTCGTTCTATCCGCGTCAGCGTCTCGGTGCCGAGCAGATCCGCGATCAGGCGCTCTATGTCGGCGGACTGCTGAAGGAAACCGTCGGCGGCCCGAGCGTGAAGCCGTATCAGCCTGAAGGCCTCTGGCAAGAGGTCGCGATGCTGCAGTCAAACACGCGCAACTACCAACAGGGCATGGGCGACGACCTGTGGCGGCGCAGCATGTACACCTATTGGAAGCGCGCGGCGCCGCCGCCGACCATGCTCACGCTCGATGCGCCGACCCGCGAGTATTGCACCACCCGCCGCACCGTCACCAACACGCCGTTGCAGGCGCTGGTGCTGTGGAACGATCCGCAGTTTGTCGAGGCTGCGCGCGCGACGGCCGAGCGCACGCTGCACGGCGCCGGCGACGATCAGGCTCGCATCGTGCAGCTCTATCGTCGGGTGACGGGTAGTCGTCCGTCCGATCCGATGCTCGCGCGCATGACCAAGGTGCTCGCCGAGAATCGCGCGCGCTTCGTTGCCAAGCCCGAGGATGCCGAGAAATTGCTTGAGGTGGGCGAAGCGCCGTCGTCGGCCAACATCGACGCCGCCGAGCTTGCGTCATGGACATTGCTGGCCAACGCCGTTCTTTCGAGCGACGCAACCATTGTGAAAGACTGAAGAGAACGGACCCCCAATGCCTCAGCCGCAAATCCGATCCACTTCCGCCGACGGCCTCGAGGAGTACCTCCTCAACCTCACCCGTCGGCGATTTTTCGGCAAGGTTTCCTCGACGATCGGCGCGGGCCTCGGCGCGATGGCGCTCTCGCAGCTCTTTGGCAAGGACGCCATGGCAGCGCCCGCGCCGCGCAATCCGATCCTCGGCGCCGACGGTGCGCCCGCGTTTGTGCCCGGGCCGAATTTTGCGCCCAAGGCCAAGCGCGTGATCTACATGCACATGGAGGGCGCGCCCAGCCAGCTCGATCTCTACGACTACAAGCCGAATCTTGAGGCGCGTTTTAACGAGGACCTGCCCGACTCGATCCGCAACGGCCAGCGCATCACCACCATGACCAGCGGACAGTCGCGCTTTCCCGTTGCGCCGACGAAGTTTCGCTTCGACCGCCACGAGAACAACGAGGACGGTCTGTGGCTCTCGGAGTTGTTGCCGCACACTGGAACCATCGCCAAGGACATGTGCGTGATCAAGTCCATGCACACCGACGCGATCAATCACGAGCCTGGCATCACCTTCTTTCAGACCGGCAGCGAGCAGCCCGGTCGGCCGAGCTTCGGTTCGTGGATGAGCTACGGCTTGGGCAGCATGAACGCGAATCTGCCGTCATTCGTCGTGATGATCACGCAGGGCGTCGGCAACATGCAGGCGCTCAGCGCGCGCTTCTGGGGAAGCGGATTCCTTCCCAGCGAGCACCAAGGTTGCCGTCTGCGCTCGGGCCGCGATCCCGTGCTCTACCTGCGCGATCCCGACGGCGTGACTCGACAGGATCGTCGACGCATGCTCGACCTCGTGGATGAACTCAACGAAGAGGAGTTCAAGGAGAGCCTCGACCCCGAGGTGCGCGCGCGCATCGCTCAGCATGAGATGGCCTATCGCATGCAGATGTCGGTTCCTGAACTCACCGACTTCTCCAACGAGGACGCGGCGACGCTGGAGATGTACGGCCCCGATGTGCACAAGCCGGGCTCGTTTGCCGCCAATTGCCTGCTCGCGCGGCGACTGGCCGAGCGCGATGTGCGTTTCATTCAGCTGTACATGCGGGGCTGGGATCAGCACGGAAATCTTCCCAGCGAGCTCAGCGCCCAGACCAAGGCCGTCGATCAGGCGCAGGCCGCGCTGGTCACCGATCTCAAGCGACGCGGACTTCTCGACGAAACGCTGGTGCTGTGGGCGGGCGAGTTCGGTCGCACCGTGTATTCGCAGGGAACCCTCGCGCGCGACAACTATGGCCGCGACCATCACCCGCGCTGCTTCAGCATCTGGGTTGCCGGCGGCGGCATCAAGCCTGGCATCAGCTGGGGCAAGACCGACGATTACTCCTACAACATCGTGGAGAACCCCGTCGATGTGCACGATCTGCACGCAACGCTGCTGCACCTGCTGGGCGTGGACCACAAAAAGCAGCTGTACCGCGCGCAGGGTCGCGACTATCGCCTGACCGATGTGAAGGGCGAGTTGGTGCGCGGGATCATGGCCTGAGCCTTCGGTCCCGTCTCGTCCCGTCCCATCCCATCCCATTCATGTCATCCCATTTCCCTGATCCAGCGGACGCGTTGCGCCGATATCCTCGCTTCCAATGGCCGACGCTCCAACCACGCTGATCCTCGACTTCGACTCCACCATTGTCGCCGCCGAGGGGCTTGATGAGATCGCCAAGCTCGCGCTTGCCGACGATGCGGAGCGCGAGGCCAAGGTCCTCATCATCGAGGGCATTACCCGCGACGGTATGGATGGGCGTATCGGAATCGACGAGTCGCTGCGCCGACGCTTATCGATGCTGCGCATTACTCGCGCGCATGTCGAGGCGGTGGTCAAGCTGCTCAAGAAGCAAATCGCTCCGAGCTTTCGCCGTCAAAAGGCGGCAATTCGCCGCAACGCCGCCAACATCTATGTGGTGAGTTCGGGCTTCCGCGACTATGTGGTGCCGGTGTGCGCGGAGCTCGGTATCGCCGCCGACCATGTTGTTGCCAATGACTTCGAGTGGTCGAGGGACGGCGTGGCCACGGGGTACAACGCCAACGCGCCGCTCGCCAAGCCCAGGGGCAAGCCTGCGGCGGTGCGCGCGCTCGGGCTCAAGGGCACGGTGGTGGCGGTTGGTGATGGCGCGACCGATTGCGAGATCCGCGATCTGGGCGCGGCGCAGGAATTCGTTGCCTATTGCGAGAACATCGAGCGTGAGAGCGTGGTTGCCCGCGCCGATCGCGTGGTGCGCAGCGTCGAGGAACTGCTGTGGATCTACGGGCTTCCGGGCGCGCCGAGCTTTCCCAAGTCGCGCATGGTTGCGCTGCTGTTGGAGAACATTCACGCCGACGCCGCGGCGCATTTGGCAAGCGAAGGCTACAAGGTCGAAACGCTGTCCGACGCGCTGCCTGAGGACGAACTCATCCGCTCGCTGAAGGGCGTGTCGATCTTGGGCATTCGCTCGAAGACGCGCGTGACCGCAGGCGCGCTGGCCGCGGCCGATCGATTGCTTGCCATCGGCTGCTTCTGCATCGGCACCGAGCAGGTCGACCTTGCGAGCGCTGGCGGGCGCGGTGTGGCCGTGTTCAACGCGCCGTACTCGAACACCCGCAGCGTGGTCGAACTCGCGATCGGCGAGATCGTCATGCTCATGCGCCGCGCGGTTGAGAGCGACCGCATTCTCCACGCCGGCGGCTGGCGCAAGAGCGCGCAGGGTTGCATGGAGGTGCGCGGCAAGACCCTCGGCATCATCGGCTACGGGCACATCGGTTCGCAGCTTTCGGTGCTCGCCGAGGCCATGGGCATGAATGTCCTTTACCACGACCTCGCCGAAGTCATGCCGCTGGGCAACGCGCGCAAGGCGAAGTCGCTGGGTGAGCTGCTTGCCAAGTCGGATGTCGTGAGTGTGCATGTCGACGGCCGTCGTGAGAACACGAATCTCATCGGCGAGCGCGAGTTGAAGAAGATGCGCCAGGGCGCGCACCTCCTGAATCTCTCGCGCGGAAACATCGTCGACCTCGAAGCCCTCGCGGCCAGTTTGAAGGCGGGCCATCTTGGCGGTGCGGGAGTCGATGTGTTTCCCGCCGAACCCAACTCGAACAAGGAGCCGTTCGACACGCCGTTGCGCGGGATCGCCAATGTGATCCTGACCGCGCACATCGGAGGCTCGACCGCCGAGGCGCAGCAGGGGATCGGCATGTTTGTGGCCAATCGCCTCGTCGACCATGTGAACACGGGTTCGACCGCGGGCAGCGTGAATTTGCCTGAAATCGCGCTTCCGCCCACGCCGCGCGCGCATCGCTTCTTGCATCTTCACCGCAACCAGCCCGGCGTGCTCGCTGAGATCAATGGGCTGTTGGCGCGGCGCAAGATCAACATCCTCGGCCAGTCGCTGCGCACCAGCGAGTCGGTGGGATATGTGGTGACCGATGTGAATAAGAC
>Ga0209668_10001196_pt1:7500-11017 | contig 11017 bp, 10 predicted proteins | sample FrelakmetPLP11PL_FD_187150 | JGI IMG/M metagenome (GOLD analysis project Ga0209668, IMG submission 187150) | Freshwater lake sediment microbial communities from the University of Notre Dame, USA, for methane emissions studies - PLP11 PL (SPAdes)... | ecosystem: Environmental >... | reverse complement strand
CCGTCAGGCTTTCGCCCATTGCGGAAAATTCCCCACTGCTGCCTCCCGTAGGAGTCTGGACCGTGTCTCAGTTCCAGTGTGTCTGATCGTCCTCTCAAACCAGATACTGATCGTCGCCTTGGTAAGCTCTTACCTTACCAACAAGCTAATCAGCCGCGAGCTTTTCTTTAGGCGGATAATTATAAATCCATTTCACTCAAAAGCATATGGGGTATTAGCATTCGTTTCCAATTGTTATCCCCCTCCTAAAGGTAAATTCTCACGTGTTACTCACCCGTCCGCCACTAGAATTAAAAACTCTCGTACGACTTGCATGTGTTAGGCATACCGCCAGCGTTCATCCTGAGCCAGGATCAAACTCTCTTAAAATATCCGTAATTTATTTTTTTATTTATCACTTAAAAGTGAAAATTAAATCTAAAAACTATTATACCATTGTATAATTTATAGCTTTCTCATATTTAAATAGATTATTAACTATTTAAATTAACTATTTTTAGGGTTATACAATAAACTGATTAGTAAATTTTAATCAATTTATCTTATTAAAAAAGTTTTGATATTGTTCGATAACTACAAAAGTAACTTATCCAATTAACACAAAGCTTAACTTAATAATTATTATGTTAGATTAATAACTCTTTCTAAAGTAGTGTAAAAGCTAATTCAAAAAATAATCATTGAGTAGACTATTAAAATTTTTTTTTTTATGATTGATAAATTAATTAATTTACATTTGAATAAAGATAAAAAATATGTTTATTATGAATTTGCTTTGACTCTAATTAAAAAGTCTCAAATTCATAATTAAAATTCCAAAATTTTTCTCTAGAAATTAGTTTAATATTATTTTAAGTCCATTAAAGAAGTGCTAAAAGGTCTTTAGAGCTAGTAAGAATAGAGTCCATAGAAGTTGCTGAATCTAATAGAGGATTTATTTCAGAAACTGATAATACTGGTCGAAAATTTATTCCAAATTGGCTGTAATTTTTTTCCATAAAATTTAATATGTCAGGACGTTTGTAATACCAAAATTCTCTAAGCTCCATTGGAATTGGATGTTTATACCATAAATAAGGTAAGTAATGAAACTGTATAACATCTTTTATTTCACCATCAATTAACATTTTGACTTTATTACCTTCACACGGTAAAAATGGCATAGTAAAAACTAAATGATTTACTGAATCTGTAAGTTTTCCAATAATCATAGCTAAAAAAGTTGGGACTAAATCGATCCCTACAAAACATGGTAACATCCCAGCTAACCCATCATAAACCCAATCTACGGCATCAACTGTAATTACCCAAGGAAGAGTATAAGGGTTAATTACAAGCATCCAAAATAGGGTTGTTCGTATACTAAGAACAAGCGCATACATTAATATAATGTAAAAAACTACATCACGAATCAATTCTAAATTAGAGTGATCTACTGTTATATTAAAATGCATTTGAATATATCCTGATACCGCATCTGGTAGAAAGTATATGTTACGATAATTTTCAATATAGAAATTATAATAACCTTCTGCCTTATGCTCATAAAAATGTTTTTCAACTGGCATTGTATAAGGAAAGGTACCAAATATTGCTTCAGTCAAAGTTTGAGGATATTGTGCTTGATTTGGGGGAATATCTGTAATATGTTTAGGTAATAAGGCTCGTCTAGATAATTCGGCACGTGCTTCGTCATCTAATGGAAAAATTGGCATTCCAGGAACATCTGGATACCCTAAAAATCTGGCTATGGAATCAAAAAAAACTTTGAATCCATTATAAATTATTTCTTGTACCTCTTCGATACGCTTGTTAAAAACCATTCTTTAAATTTAGGTTTAAAAGTAAGTTATGTATTTTACTCTATATATAGATCAGTATACATTAGTTGTCAAGTTTTGATCCAATTCAAATTATTATTTGTTATCTTATATTTTAAATCAAATTTATATTGAAAATTTAGTAATTTTAAAAAATATACTATTTATTAAAAGAATGATGTAATCTTAAAATATCAAATCATTTACTTTTAATTATTTAGAGTTTTATTTGGTAGAAAAATAATTGATTAGTAAAACGGATTGATAAATCACATTAGTTAGATATAGATATATATTAGTACCACGTGAAAATTTAATAAATTAAAAGGTGGTAAAATTTTTAATTACAAGTACTTAATTTCAGAGTAATTCAAACAATTAAACATGGGTTTGTTTCTTCTTTTTGTGGGTTCAAGAATAAAACATTACCTAGTGTTAGTAAGGTAATATAAACTAACAAGAAAATTGGCTGAATACCCGTAAAAGTTCCTTCAATTGGAAGGTGAGTTAAAAAAATTCAAATTAAGCGATAATTATTGGTTTAAGTAGAGAATCTCCAATATGAGTATAATCGCTTAAGCTATTTAACTAGGAAGTAAGTCATAACTATTTTCCTAAAAGGAACTAATGGTAATATTGTATTAAATTTTTAAGTACTTAACATAATATTTTATATATGATATAGTAAATTTGATTATTGTATAGAGAACGGGATATAGCTCAGTTTGGTAGAGTACCTGCTTTGGGAGCAGGGTGCCGTAGGTTCAAATCCTACTATCCCGATGTAAAAATTAAACAAGCCTTTAACTAGGAAGATTTATAATGTCACAAAATATGAGTTTAGGTAACATACTAAAATTTGTTCGATTATTTACAAATTTAATAATCGAACAAGTTAAAAATCATATATAATATAAAGTGAAAACTCGTATTTAACAAATAGATAAAAATGCTAACTATTTTTTATTTTTTATGAGGGTTTCATATATTTCCGTCTCCTAAAAGGAGAAAATCAATGGCAATAAGCTCAACAGAGCGTCGTTCAAAAAATGTACAAGTTTTTGTAGAAAAAGACGCTGTCGAAACTAGTTTCGCAAAATGGGCCCAACCAGGACATTTTTCAAGAACTTTAGCTAAAGGCCCAAAAACAACTACATGGATTTGGAACTTACATGCTGATGCTCATGATTTTGATAGTCAAACAAGCTCATTAGAAGAAGTCTCTCGTAAAATTTTCAGTGCACATTTTGGTCAATTAGCAATTATCTTTTTATGGATTAGTGGTATGCACTTCCACGGTGCCTATTTTTCTAATTACTCTGCTTGGTTAACAGATCCAATAAGTATTAAACAAAGTTCACAAGTAGTTTGGCCAATTGTTGGTCAAGAAATTCTAAATGCTGACGTTGGTGGAAATTTCCAAGGTGTTCAAACAACATCAGGTTGGTTCCAAATGTGGCGAGCAGAAGGGATTACTAGTGAAGTAGAATTATATTGGACAGCAATTGGTGGATTAGCTATGTCAGCAATCATGTTATTTGCTGGTTGGTTCCATTATCATAAAGCAGCACCAAAATTAGAATGGTTCCAAAATGCAGAATCAATGATGAATCATCATTTAGCTGGTTTATTAGGTTTAGGCTGTTTATCATGGTCTGGTCATCAAATTCATATTGCATTACCAATTAATAAATTAT
>Ga0209668_10001195_pt1 | contig 11025 bp, 9 predicted proteins | sample FrelakmetPLP11PL_FD_187150 | JGI IMG/M metagenome (GOLD analysis project Ga0209668, IMG submission 187150) | Freshwater lake sediment microbial communities from the University of Notre Dame, USA, for methane emissions studies - PLP11 PL (SPAdes)... | ecosystem: Environmental > Aquatic >... | reverse complement strand
GTATCCGAGAGGACGATTCGTTCTCGACCAGCACCTGACGCGACTGACGGCGTACCTGCGGCTGCTGGGACAGGACTGCGTCCATCGCGCGCACTTCCCCGACGAGGACCTCGCCCGCGTCGCGGTCGACGAGCACCGGATTCTGCTCTCCCGGGACCGGCGGCTGCTGATGCGGCGCGCCGTCGTCCACGGCGCTTTCGTCCGCGCCACGGATCCCATGCAACAGGTGCCCGAGGTACTGCATCGCTTCGGGGCGCCGGAAACCGTTGCGCCGTTCACGCGGTGCATGGCCTGCAACGGCCTGCTGCGGCCCGCGAACAGGGACCAGGTCCAGGACCGGCTGCTGCCGGACACGCGCGAGTACTACCGGGAGTTCAGGGAATGCCCGGAGTGCCACCGGGTGTTCTGGGACGGATCGCACGTCCGGCGGATGCGCGCGTGGGTGGACGCGTGGCTGTCGGCGTGAGCAGGTATCGCCCCTTCAGGGACAACGTCTCAACTCGCTAATTAGTCCCGACCCCATGTCCCTGACCCGGCGGTATCGCCTCGCGCCGCGGAGCCACGCCGGCCCGGCTCCACGGCGCGCTCGCTACTGTGCCGCAGACAACCGCCGCTTGAGCTCCGCGTGCCAGTTCAGGGCCACCGTCAGCGGTCCGAGGGCAGGCGCCGGCAGGTCCTCGATCATCAGGAACCGCCCGTCGCGCGCCACATCGAACGGATAGGGTGACATTCTCCGAAACAGCAGGCGCGCGCGACCGGGCGAGAATGAGGGCAGCGTCTGAATCGGCACGCCCATCATGGCATCGCCGTTCCGGTAGAACAGTGCGCGCCCATTCCGCGCCCAGACGGGCGACGTGCCTCCGTCGGTGGAGATCTTCACCTTGCGTCCAGGCCCGGGATAGGGCACCAGGTACACCTCCGTGAGCCCCGTCTCGTCGGACTCGTACGCGACCCAGCGCCCGTCAGGCGAAAACCGTGGATTCTTCTCATTGAACGACGTCTGCACAAATGCCTTCAGGTTCCGCTCGCGGCCCATCGTGAGAACCCAGATGTCCCACCCGGTTCGTTGGGCACGCTCGCTGAAGACCATGACTTGACCGCCAGGCGCCCACGACCCGCGGAGCTGCGCTACCTCCTCCTGTACCCCATGAGCGTGAGTCACGGGCTCAGGAGGACTCCTCCCGTCGACGGCCTGCCAGAACAACCGCGGGGCGCCCGCTCGCGCTGAGAGGAATCCGACGCGCGTCCCGTCCGGGGTCCAGAAGGGGTTGTTGTTGGACCATTCCACGGTCATGCGCGTCCTGTTCATCGTTGCAAGGTCGAGGAGCCAGATGTTGGCGTTCGCACCATCGATGTCGAGCGCCACCTCACGCCCGCCGGGGGCGATGCTGACATCCTGGAAGGCCGCAGGCCCCGCCGCGAGCATCGTCGTCTTGCCTGCCGTGTCGACCCAGGTGAGGGTCGCCTCCCGGCTGACGGCCCGACCCTCGATGTAGACCAGCGTCCCGTCTCCACCCACCGCGTACTGGGCAGCGCCATTGATAGGGTACGTCACGAGGCCGTCGAGCACGGGTTTCGCCGGTCCGGTGACGGCCCGGCGCGCCACGTCGAACGGCGCGGCCATCAACGCGCCTGCGCGGGCGAAGAGCAGGTGCCCGGATCCGGTGTAGGTCGGGAAACTGCCGCCTCGGATCAGCTCGCGCTGCTCGCCGGTCCGGAGGGAGCGCACGGCCAGTCGAGCCTCGTCAAACGACTGGAGGTCCGAGGTCGCGATCGTGAAGACCACGGCGTCGCCGCCCGGCAAGCCCTCCGGCCAGCGGTAGCCGCGCTCTCCCTTCGCCCGATCCGGCTGCGCCACGGCCCGTACCGGGCCGCCCGTCGCTGGTACCTGCCATAGGCCGGCTGTAGGGGAAGGGGAGAAGATGATCGTGTCATCGGGCATCCAGGTGGCACCGCGTGAAACGGCACCGGTGATATCCACCAGGACGACAGCGGTGCCCCCCGCGAGCGACACTGCCTTCAGCCGATCGTCGGCGAAGAAGCCAATCCGCTGGCCGTCGGGCGAGAAGAACGGAGCCGCCGCATTCTCGGTTCCGGGGATCTCTCTCGGGTGCACGGTGTTCAGGTCTCGGGCGTACACGCGCCGAACGCCATCCCGCTCAGCGACGAAAGCGACGCGATGTCCGTCGCCGGACACGGCGAACGACCGCTGCGGATCAAGCCCGATCTGTGCCGGACGCTGGTCCGACAGCAGAAGCCGGACGGGCGCTCGCCCGTCGGACGGTGATGACGAGCGTGTCCACACCAGCGTGGCCATCGTCGTGGCGACGACCGCGAGGAGGACGGCGGCCAGTGCGACACCCCACGCGAGCCGTGTCCGGCGCCGAGGCTGAACCCCCGTCAGGGCACCCGCACTGCTCGACTCGCGCATCCACCGCAACTCATCCGCGACGTCGTGCGCCGAGTCCCAGCGCTCGTCGGGCTGCTTTGCCAGGCAGCGGCGGACGAGCCGATCGACCCCGGGCGGCGTCAGCGGTTGCAGCGTGGCCAGCGCCGCCGGCTCCGCGCTCATGATGTTGCCGATCAGGCTTGCGGCGCTCGTCCCCTCGAAGGCGCGTTTCCCCGTCACCATCTCGTAGAGGATCGCGCCCAGCGCCCAGAGGTCGGTGCGCGCGTCCGCCGGCTTCGCCTCCAGCTGCTCCGGGGCCATGTACTGGAGCGTGCCGACGATCATTCCCTCGCCCGTGAGGGTGGCCCGTGTCGGGGCGGAGGCGAGTTGCGCGCCGGCCAGGTCCTCGCCGTGTCCGCTCAGCTTCGCCAGCCCGAAATCGAGGAGCTTCACGCCCGCCTTCGTCAGCATCACGTTGCCGGGCTTGAGGTCGCGGTGGACGATGCCGTGCTTGTGCGCGGCGTCGAGGGCCTCGGCGATCTGTGCTGCGATGTCGAGCGCCTGCTCCATCGGAAGCGGGCCCTTCCGCAAGCATTCGGCGAGCGTCTCGCCCGTCAGATGCTCCATGACGAAGTAGTGGACGGGGACGGGATTCGGGATTCGGGATTCGGGATTCGAAAGAACGCTCTCGCCGATGTCGTAGAGCGTGCAGATGTGGGGGTGCGCGAGGGAGGCGACGGCGCGGGCCTCGCGCTCGAAGCGGGCGCGGCGTTCCGGGTCGGCGCTCAGCTCAGTGGGGAGAATCTTGATCGCGACCGAGCGATCGAGGCGCGTGTCGCGGGCCTTGTAGACCTCACCCATGCCGCCTGCCCCGATCAAAGCGACAACCTCGTAGGGGCCGAAGCGCGTGCCCGCAGCCAAGGGCATGGTTGTTCCTGGCGCGCATTATAGCGCCGCGGCGCGCCAGAAGGTCGGACCTATTGCCTGGCGCGCGGGAACACCTCGCGCAAGGGGATCTGGAGGCGCGGGAACAGCGGCGATTCGAGGATGCCGTCCTCCGCGAGGGTCAGCACGGCCACATCGGTGAGGCCCGCGCCCGCGCCAGGCCGGCGCAGCACGGTGATCGACCGGGCCTCGGGGTCCACGATCCAGTATTCGCGCACGCCCTCGCGATCGTAGACCGCACGCTTGCGACCCTTGTCGCGGCGCCGCGTGCCCGGTGACAGAATCTCCACCACCAGGTCCGGCGCCGCCGTCGCGTGCTTCTCGTTGACGACCTGCGCGAATCGCCCGGCGGTGAAGTACACGAGATCCGGCACCAGCACAGTGAACAGCGACAGCTTCACGTCGAACGGAGCGAAGAGTACCTCGCCGGTCCGGTGTCGAACTACGTAGCTGCTGAGGGCCATAAACAAGCGCCCCGAAATCGTCTGATGCCCCGTGTTCGGTGATGGCGACACGAAATGCTCCCCGTCGATGAGCTCGTGCCGCAGCTGGTCCTCAGGCAGCGCGACCAGATCGCTGTAGGTCCACGCCCGCCGCGCCGGCTGTGCCGAACTCATGTCGTCTTTCCCGGGTGCCATCACGCGGCGATTCTACCATCGTCTCCGGCGTCCCCGCCGGAACCAGACGATGCGAAGATCGAGCCAACAAGAGGGATTCGCAGGAGGGTCAGAATCGCGCGGCAAACACGGCGTGCAGGCAGCACGTCACCGCTGCGCGCGGGCCAGCTCTGCCTCGAACGCCGGCTGGAGGTCGTTTTGCGCGAGCGCAGCCTCGAGCAACCCGAGCGTCGAGCGTATGGCGGCGAGATCGAGCTGCGGGAGGCGCTCGAACAGGATGCCGCGCACGTCTTCCACGTCCTTCGGTCGTCCTGCCAGGATCTTGGTGACGATGAGATCCTCGGGACTGATCACCGGAACCGTCACGCTCCCCAGACGCACGGGAACCGCGCGCGAAAGAAAGAGCTCCTCGATGCCGGGCCCGGCGAGCACCACGTCGACCGGGAGTCCGTTCGGCGTGAAGACGAACGGCAGCACACGGGTTCGCCGGACGAAGTCGTCGGCCGGACTGACCCGCAACCGGAAGCCGTGCCGTTCAAGCGTACGCACGAGCGCATCCGGATCCTCGGGGTCGAGACGGACGGTCACGTCCACGTCCGCGGTCAGCCGCGGGCGCCCCCAGATCAGCGCGGCCTGCGCGCCGAACAGGTACCAGCGTGCACCGGCGTCGGCCAGCGCCCCGGCCAGCGCCGCGATGAGATCAGCGGGCGCGGTGGGCGGGAACGGCACGGAGCGCCTCCGCGACGCGAGTGTGGACCGCCAGATCCGCCGCCCGTTCGGCGGCGTCGGGCCAGTCCGGTCGCAGACTCTGCGCATGGCGGCGCAGCGCGTCTCCGAGCTCCAGCGCGTCGGCCGCCGTCATGGCGCGTTTGCGCTCGGCCCAGAACCGCGCCTTCTGGAGATGGAGGGCGGCCCAGTCCCGCCCGGCGAACGCCCGGATGTCGGCCTCATGCATGGGCTCATGATAGCACCCGGGTTCCATGCCGCCCGCCTACTTCGGCTGCCCGCCTGTCGGCACCTTCGCCTTCAGGTCCTCGAACCAGTTCTGAATGAGGCTGATGTGCGTGACCACAGGCGGGAGCGGGGGCGCTGCCCTCTGGGTCGCATAGAATCGCTGCCCGTCGGGCGCGACATCGTAGCACCGCGCCGGAAAGCAGTCGAAGGTCAGGTCGCGCCAGTCGGACTCGAAGAGCGTCCGCGGGCGGCCGATGCGCGGCCCTTCGACTGCGCTCAGGCCGCCGTGAGCGGAGCCGAACGGCGGGGGCGACCCGGGCGCCACGTCCACCGCCATCATCCGCTGGGTGCCGGCGCCGGCAGGATCGAAGAGGCTCACGAAGAACAGTTCGCGCCCGTTCCGATTCCAGGCTGGACTCCGGCCTCCCTCTGCTGACACCGATACCGTCGCTCCCGAACCCGGGTACGGTCGCACGTACACCTCGAACCGCCCCGAGACGTCCGACGCGTACGCGAGCCAACGCCCGTCCGGCGAGAGCTCTGCCCAGCCCTCGTTCTGGGGCGTTTCGATCAGGGGCCGCACAGGAGCCTGCCCATTCTCGACGGCCACCATCACGAGGTCCTCTCCGCCTCGCGACGCCGCCACCTGCCGCCCGTCCGGCGTGAACGACGAGGGAACGAACTCGCCCGCAACGAGGACCCGCGGTGGGGCCGTGCCGTCGGCGGGCTGCACCGCGAGCGAGCGCCGGCCGTCTTTGAGCCAGCCGAATGCGATGCGCCGCCCGTCCGGGGACCACGCGGGGCCGTATGCCTCGCTGTTCAGCGTCAGCGGCGAGAGCGTGCCGCGACTCAAGTCGTAGACCCAGACACCGCGCTCGGTGAGCGTGTACACCAGCAAGACCAGTTGACGGCCGTCGGGAGAAAGGCGCAGCGAATGGCCGTAGCTGCGTACGGGCGCCGGTAACCGGGCGACCTGCCCGCGGCGGTCCACCGTGACGAGTGTCAGGTCGGCGTACGGCACGACCGGGCCGGGCACCCAAGCGAGGGTGCCCGTCGCGGCGACAGCGAACTGCCCGGCGCCCGTGACGTCGTGGTTGTTGCCCGCCGTCAGGGACTGCGCCACCATGTCGAGCACGGGCACTTCCGGGCCGCGCTTCTCCAGACGCTCGGCATCAAAGGGCACGGCGAGCAGTTGGCCCCGGCGCAGGAACACCAAGTGGCCGCTGGGCAGGTAGCGCGCATCGGCCGCGTCCCGCAGCAGCACCGTGCGTTGCCCGGTGGCGAGGGTCTGCGCGACCACCTCCTCGTCGCCCCATGAGTAGTTGCGTTTTCGCACCGTGTAGAGCAGGGCCTGCCCACCGGGCAGCGGCCACGGAAGCGTGTGGCCCACCTCCGCCTCCCCCACCGTTGTCACCGCCGCCGGCGCCCCTTCGGGCGGGATCACCCAGATGCGGCCGTCATCCCTGCCGAAGAACAGCTGGCCGCCAGGGCTCCACGCCAGTCCCTTTGGGGGACGAGCGAGACCCGGCGCGAGATCCATGACCGGGCCCCCGCCAAGCGGCACTTTCCGAATCGCCGGTGCCGCCCAGAAGGCCACCCACCGGCCGTCGGCCGAGACCGCCAGCGCCTGCGCGCCCTCGGTGTTGGGGAGCGGGCGGGCCTCGGCACCGTCGAGCCGCCGCACATAGAGTTGCTGCACGCCGCCCCGTCGGCCCACAAAGACCAGCGTCTGCCCGTCCGGGCTCCAGGCCAGCGCGGTGCGCGACCCACCGGGCGTGCGGACGGCACTGGGGAAGTTCCCGCCGGCGTTCAGTTCCTCGGCCGGGCGCACGTCCAAGCTCAAGCGCGCGAGCGGCGGTCGAGGCGCGGACGGGCGCAGCAGCCACATCAGTCCGGCGCCGGCAAGGGCCATCGCCAGGCCACCCACGATCGCGGCCGCCATCCCCCTCCCGCGGAGGCGTCGCGTGCGGGCGACGGACATCGCCGGCGACGATGCGCCGCTCGTCTGCGCAACCCACCGCAACTCGTCCGCCACGTCGTGCGCGCCGTCCCAGCGTTCCTCGGGACTCTTGGCGAGGCACTTCGTGACGACACGCTCGAGCGCGGGCGGCGTGAGCGGTTGCAGCGTCGCGAGGCCCGCCGGCTCCGCGTTCATGATGTTGCCGATGAGGCTCACCTGGCTCTCGCCCTCGAACGCACGCCGGCCCGTCACCATCTCGTAGAGGATCGCCCCGAGCGCCCAGAGGTCCGTCCGGGCGTCGGCTTCCCTGCCCTCCAGTTGCTCAGGCGCCATGTATTGCAGCGTGCCGAGGATGGTCCCCTTTGCGGTGACGGGGGCGGTCATCGTCGGAGCCGTCAGATCGCCCACGAGCGCCGGCCGCTCGCCGTGGCCGGTCAGCTTCGCCAGACCGAAGTCGAGGAGCTTGGCCCCCGACTTCGTCAGCATGACGTTGCCCGGCTTCAGATCCCGGTGGACCACGCCCTGACGATGCGCAGCAGCCAGAGCGTCGGCGATCTCCGAGCCGACCGTGAGCGCCCGCTCCATCGGCAGCGGTCCCATCCGCAGGCGTTCGGCAAGCGTCTCGCCGACGAGATGCTCCATGACGAGAAACGTCGTGCCGTCATGGGCGCCAACATCGAAAAGCGTGCAGATGTGGGGATGCGCCAACTGCGACACAGCTTTCGCTTCGCGCGCGAAGCGGGCACGGCGATCCGGGTCGGCGGCGACCTCAGCTGGGAGAACCTTGATGGCGACTGTTCGATCGAGGCGCGTGTCGCGGGCCTTGTAGACCTCACCCATGCCGCCTGCCCCAATGGCGGCTTGGATCTCGTACGGGCCGAGGCGGGCGCCGGAGGAGAGGGGCATCGTCGCTGGCGCATTGTAGCACCGTGGGCAACGCCCACCTGCCGGCGCGGTCCAGCGCCGGGTGAATCCCCAACCCCGAGTTCCGAATCCCGGTCTCCCTTTGTAGGTGTGGAAGCGCCGTCCGAAATTGAACCGGAGAATGGAGGTTTTGCAGAACGCTGCGCTCCTCGGACGGCTGCGCGGTGCCCTGGACCGGACCTGCAATTGGCGTGTTATCGTCTGTCCAGACGCGGGTAATGGAAGGCGGAGTGTCGCGGGCATCCCGCTCGGTCAGTGGATCGGGGCCGATCATGATCAGCAAGTACATCGACGAGGCGCTGCACCGCGCTGAGTATTCGGTTGTAGACAGGAACGCGTTCTGCGCGACCGTGGCCGGACTGCCGGGCGTGATCGCGACGGGACGAAGTCTTGAAGCCTGTCGGGATCAACTGGCCGAGGTTGTCGAAGAGTGGGTTCTGGTCCGCGTGTCTCGCGGCCTCTCGGTTCCCCGGCTCGGGACAATACGGGTGCAGGTCAAGCGCACGAGCTGATGCCGAAGTGGGGCCCGGTCTCTCGGCGGAAGCTCATCGCGGCGCTCAGGCGCCTCGGCTTCGCCGGACCGTACTCTGGCGGCCGCCACCACTTCATGGCTCGCTTGGATACTGTCCTCACGATACCCAACCCACACACAGGGGACATCGGCGCCGGGCTGCTGGCGGTCATCCTCCGGCAGGCTGGCATCACTCGCAGCGAGTGGGAAGATGCGCAGTCGGCCTGCGCTTCTGTGTCAGGAAGGGGTGGAGGCGCCGTCGTGCGGAACACTCCGATGCGGCATTCACCGCTTCGTGCGCACCTTCGCCTTCACCTCCGCGGGCCAGTTGGTGAGCACGTTCAGCGAGTTGACCTCCTTCGGTGCCCGGTCGTCATCCTGCCCGTCCGATGACCACAGCGGGGCGAAGCCGCCGTCCCCGCGAGGGTCGGCCTACTTCGCCGGCGATCGAAGCTGGGCGTACGCCCACGCGAAGAGCACGAGGAAGACGAGGTCGATGACGGCGAAGGGCTTCCACATGCCCGGGATGCCCGCCCCAGCCCAGTGGTAGAAGACGACGCCGCAGTAGGAAACCTTCAGGAGCATCCCGTAGGGAATCAGGTTCCGGTTCGCCGCGGGGTTTCTCGCCACCGCCACGAACATGAGCGCGAACACGATCAGGAGGGCCGCCGGGAACTGCACATACCCCGGGTGGTTCGGCGGTGTGACCCCGAACGTCCGGAACATCCACTCTGTGCCGAACAGGCCAACAAGCCCCAGCAGCCCGTCATACGCGGCGCCGATCACAAACAGCAGCGTCAACATGGGTGTACCTCCTACGCGCGCAAGGCGCCCGACAGGCGGTGCTCGCGCAACGACTTCGTGAAGTTGTCGCGTCTCCAGTTGATGAACTCCTCGCTGTACAGCTCGACGGCCAGCTTCCTGAAACCCTGACGGAGTGCGTCAACCGTCATCCCCAGGGGCCGGAAGTTGATGTCGAACAGCGTGCACGTCTTCCAGTTCGCCGGTTCGAGCAGCCGGCCCTCGCGCTCGAGCCGTTCGTAGAGGGGCGTCCCGGGAAACGGCGTCTGGATGGTGATCTGCACTTCGTACAGGCCCGTCTCCCGGACGAAGTCCATCACCTGACCGAAGATGTCGGGCGTATGCCCGTCGAGGCCGAGCACGAAGCACCCGTTCACCGTGATGCCGTGCGACTGGATGGCCTGGATCGCCTCCTTGTAGCGCGGGAACCGCCGCAGCTTCCAGTCGTTGCGCAACTCGAGCCCCGGCAGCCCGGTCTCGGCAGGGCTCTCGAGGCCGACGAGCACCTGCGCGCAGCCCGTTTCGCGCATCAGTTCCAGGAGCCGCCCATCGTCGGCAACGGACAGGTCGGTCTCGGCGAACCACCGGAGGTGTTTGCCGCGAAGCGCCGGCAGCAGCTCCCTCCAGTAGCCGTGATCGACGAAGGTGTTGTCGTCGGCGAATTCGATGAACGGGCGTTCCCAGATGGCCTGGATCCGATCGATCTCGTTCAGCACCTTCGCGATCGGTTTCTGCTTGTAGCGGCCGGTCAGCACGACCGAGCTGGCGCAGAACTCGCAGTGATGGGGGCAGCCGCGGCTGGTCTGGACGGTGAGGCGGTTGTACTTCGAAATGTCGAGCAACTCGAACGCCGGGACCGGCGCATCGGCCATCTCGAAGGCGTCACGCGGCTCCTGGTAAAACGGCTGGAGGCGGCCGGCCTCGGCGTCTTCCAGCACCTGCGGCCAGAACGTCTCGCCCTCCCCGACCACCACCGCGTCGCAGTGTTGGGCGGCCTCGTCCGGCCTCGCGCTCACGTGGGGACCGCCGATGACGGTCCGGATCCCGGCGGCCCTGTATCGTCGGGCCAGTTCGTACGCTTCGTCGACCTGGGCGCTGTAGGTCGAGATGGCGACAAGGTCGAACCCGGTGGGAAGCTGCCCCATCTGGGCGATGTCGGGGACTTCGATGTAGGACACGGTGTGCCGGCGCGGCGTCATGCCGGCGAGCGTCAGCAGACCCAGGCTGGGCAGCGACGCGATGACCTTGCTGCGCTCGACGAATCCGGGAAGCGTGAGACCAAGGCGAAGCAGCTCCGTGTCGCACACCCGAATCCCGCTCATGGCGACCAGTGCGATATTCATGGTGACAGCAGCCTCCATGCAAACAGGGCTACGCCGCAGGTGACCGACAGCGCGGGAACGAAGAACAGGTGGCGGAAGGCGACGCGCCAGGCCGACAGGTAACAGACCAGAGGCATGGTGACGGCCCCGAGGAGGAACAGGGCCGAGGCGGCCGAGAGTCCCGAGTCCAGGCCGACGGCTCGCGCGGTCAGGGCGAAGGCGAGGTTCAGCAATCCGACGCCGAAAAACGAGATGTGCCCGAGGCGGATCAGGCGCCGCGGCCACGAGCTGTAGCCGTCCAGCCAGTTCTTGTCGTGGAAGAACAGTCCCGTGACGGCCCCGGCCCCGCACCCCAACAGGAACCCGACCCATGCGGCGTAGAGGTTGATCATCATGGCGCGCTCATCAAGACGGGTCGGCCCGTTCGACGGCAGTCGCTGCCCGAAGGGACGCTGGGAGCGATCGGCGGCCTGCCGGGGCGACCGCACTGGTGCCGAGTATACGCTCCGCCGGGTCAGCTGTCCTGAACCCGGCGTGAAGAACTAATGAATCTACGGTGAGCGCCTGATTGGGGCGACTCGACGATCAGATTCACGAGATCG
>Ga0209668_10001194_pt1 | contig 11026 bp, 7 predicted proteins | sample FrelakmetPLP11PL_FD_187150 | JGI IMG/M metagenome (GOLD analysis project Ga0209668, IMG submission 187150) | Freshwater lake sediment microbial communities from the University of Notre Dame, USA, for methane emissions studies - PLP11 PL (SPAdes)... | ecosystem: Environmental > Aquatic >... | reverse complement strand
GTCGGGCAGGCGCTCGGGACCAGGGCCCGGAAGGGACCGGGGGCCGCCGTTATCTGTCATTGCGGCGACGCCGGGTGGGTTTCCGGCCAGGCGCTGAACGGGTGCATCGCGGCCAGCCTGCATCGGGCGCCGCTCGTTCTGGTGATGCACCGCAACGGCATCCAGTTGTCCGGCACGACGGCGCGCGTCATGGACCGGGACCCCAGACCCGTTGTTGCCAGCCTGGGCATCCGCGTGCTCGAGATTGCCTCACTGCACGACAGGCAGGCCCTGTTCGGGGCCTACCTCGAAGCATTGGCGCTGGCGCGATCCGGGCAGCCTGTCCTGATCTTTCCCACGGGGTACCGATCGGGCGGCGGGCACACGGTGACGGTGAAGGCGTTCGGTGAGATGTACGGGATGGCGGGAGAGGTCGAGCATTTCGCGGCGGCCCATCGTGTGCCCCTCGAGACGGAGATCTGGATTCCCGGGTCGCTGATGAGCTTCCGCGATGCGCACGCCATGTGCGAGTGCGTGTTCTACGTCAACAACCTGCCCGGCGGCGAAGGCCATCACGACGGAGGGATGAAGGGCCGGGATGAGGCGGCGGTGCTGGACAACCCGTTGCTGAGGCTGACGGCGGATGAAACCGCCGCGCACCGGCGCCTGACGGCGCAGCCGCCGCGCGCCGTGGTGACCGCAGCCCGGCCACCGAAGGGCACGCCCAATCTGATCCTGGAGAAGGCGGACATCGAGGGGATCGAGCTGCCCGGCGCCGGCAAGTCCGTCACGCCGCGTGCGGGATCGGAAGCGGCGTACGACGCGATTGCCAGGAAGTACCCGGACAGGTGCTTCTTCGTGTCCTGCGATCTCGACCCCTCGACCAAGATCGGCAAGGCCGCATCGCGCGTGCCGGCGGATCACAGGTTCGAGATGAGCATCCAGGAGCAGGCCGCCGCGCTCATGACCAATGGCCTGGCCTTCAGCAGCCGCGAGCCCCAGTTGAACGTGTTCGCCACCTTTGCGGCGTTCTTCGAGGGCATTGCGCGGGAAGGCTTCGAGTTCTGGCGGTACCAGCGCAATCTCACCGGGCCGAATGAGGGCCTCAACGTGATCATGCACCTGTCCCACGTGGGCGCGTGCACCGGCCGCGACCATTTCTCGGGATGGAGTCTCGACTGGATCAACCTCGCGCTCGGCTACCTGCCGTTCCTCAGGCGCTTCTACGCACCGGCCGACGCCCGCGCCGCATTCCTGGCCGTGAGAGACGCGGGGGCCGGCATGGGCGGGCACATCATGGCGATTCCGAGGGACACCCTCCCGGTGCTCGGCAAGGCCAATTCGACCGAGGCCCTGTGGAGCGCCGGTGACGAGTGGATGCCGGTCACCGCGTATCGCGAGCATGCCGGGGCGGCCGCGGCAATCCTGGCCGTGGGCGCGCCGGCTTATCTGGCCGGCGCGGCAGCCGAGCGCGCGACCGCAGAGGGAACGGCCACTGATGTGTTCGTCGTCAACGGCTTCCCCCTGCCGGAGGCGTTCTTCACGGATCTGGCCGGGCGCTACCGCCGGATTCTGACGATCGAGGACGGACTGATTGGTAATCCGGCGTCAGGCGTGCGCGGCTTTGCAGGCCTCGCGGCGACGCACCTCGGGGGAACCGATGTGCGCCTCGATCATTTCGGCATCTGTGATCCTCAGGTCGCGCCCTCGGAGCACTTCGTGCAGGTGTGGGAGCACTTCGGCCTGACCGAGGAGGCCCTGGTCGCGGCGCTGCTCTAGTGGGGTCAGGTCCAAAACGCGGCCTTTTCTCCGATTACCTGGAAAAGGCTGCGTTTTGGACCTGACCCCAACTACGAGCCGGCGGGGTCGAAAACCGGCGGCAGGTGCCGCTTGTGCTCGCTGACCCGGACGAAGCGCTCGACCTTCATGACCGTGGCCGGCGCGAGGGATTCCGGACCCTTGCGCAGGTAGTCCTCGAGCTCGGTGTACGTGAATCCCATCTCGCCCTCGTCCGTCTGTCCCATCCAGAGGCCCGCGCTCGGCGGCTTTTCGATGATGCGGGCGGGCACCCCGAGATCACGCGCGAGCGCGCGCACCTCGCTCTTCACGAGCGAGCCCAGCGGCAGAAGGTCCACGCCGCCGTCGCCATACTTCGTGTAGTAGCCGATCGAGATCTCGCTCCGGTTGCCGGTGCCGGCGACGAGATAGTTGAGCCGGTTGGCCGCGTAGTAAAGCGTCGTCATCCTGAGGCGCGGCTTGAGGTTGGCGAGAGCGAGCCGGGCCGCCGTCTCGTCGCCCGACGATCTCTCCGGCGGCCATGTCCCGAGCGCCTGCTGCAACTGGACCAGAAGGGCGTCGAAGGGGCGGGACAGATCGACCGCCATCACGGGCAGCCCGAACGCGTCCGCGACGAGTCGCGCGTCCTCGGCGTCCTGGGGATCGCTGTGGGCCGGCATGATGACCGTCATGACGCCATTCGGCACCGCCATCTGCGCGACGCGCGCCACGACGGCAGAGTCGATCCCGCCGCTCAGGCCCACGACAATGCCGCGAGCGCCAGCGGCGTGGACGTGCTCGCGCAGCCACCCGGCCATGGAAGAAGCGAGTGATCGCATGTGACGACTATAAGCCAGAAGTCGAAGGCCGGGAACTGGCCGCGTTGACGATCGTCTCGGCCGCTGGAGATTCGGGCCACGCCTGCTCTGGGGCTGCGGTGTAACCGACGTGCGCGAGTGAGCGCTGGAAGAGCGCCGTCTGCGACGCGTAGAACGCGAGCTTCACGGCCAGTCGTGCCAGGAGGTAGACCTGGCCGACTCCGAACCCGATCCAGGCCACGACGCCTGCCCCCGACGCACCCGGCGCAGCGAGCGCATAGAGAGCGATCACGGCCAGGAAACCGGCGCCGTTCAGGAGGTAGAGGCCGCCCGCCTTCAAAGGGTGACCGACCACGAAACGCCAGGCAGCCAGCACGGAGCCCAGCATGCTCCGGCGGTCCTCCACCACGGCGCGGATCTTCGCGTAGTCCATCACAACGTTCCAGAACAGCAACGGACCGAGGAACACGATGTACAGCGCCACGCGAATCACGAACGCCGTCCGCTCGACCGTCAGATCGCGCGTCACCCAGCGGTAGAACTGCTCGAACAGCCACCCGTGCACGACGTTGAACAGGAAGAGATAGCCGAGGGCGCCGATGACCGCAAGGCGCAGGAATCGGACAAAGAACACGCCGCACGCCGAGAAGAACGCCCGGGTGCGAAGTGGCCGCATACGGGCGTAACGGTCGAGGATACCGCCAACCAGGAACAACCACAGCAGCATGTACGCAGCGGCGAGTCCTTCGACGGCCAGTGGCAGCGGCCCGTTGTCGAGGACCCGGCTCAGGTTCCGGAGCACGGCGCCAAAGCCGATCACTGTCGGCGCGAACGTCCGATCGATCCCCGTGGCCGTCTCGCCAAAGCGGTCCCACCACTCGCTGTTCACCCCGCTGAGCATGGTCTGGGCATCGAGGCTGTTGCCCAGGCTGTCCGTGATGCTCTGCTCGACGACACGCCCGGAGGGAATGACGTACAGCAGCGTCACGAGGAACACGCCCAGCAGGATGACCGGCGCCCGGAGCACCCGCCCCCACCCGTCCCTGAACGCCGCAATGATGATGGTCATGCCGGAATTCCTAGATGAAAAAGCTGCAGGTCGCGAGGGCATCCTGGAGCCACACCATCCACTTCAACATCCACTTCCGCGCCGCTGCGTCTGCGACCGGCGTCGTGGTGAAACTGTTGTTGGTGCGGTTGATGTCCAGCAGGAGGATGCGATCCGGGTCGACCACGGCGTAGGCCGCCGGTACGGCGCGCTCATACGTGAAGGCCGTCCACCGATCGCGGCCGCTCCAGCGCTCGCGGACCTTCTCACCGTTCTTGAACACCACCAGCACATCGACGGGAAAAACGGCCTCGCCGTAACGCCTGACGATGACCGTCGTGCGCTCCCGGCCGGCCTTTCCGGCGCCCTCGTCGAATTCGACGTTTCCGTTCCGATCGACGAACCCCGGGCCCTTCGCGGGCTCGCTCCGGACCGATGCGATGCCGTAGTCGAAGACGAGTGAACTGCGATAGGCCTGGTCGAAGAACCACGTCATGTCGCGTCCCGTCACCTCATTCACGACCGCGAAGAAATCCTGCGGCTTCGGGTGCCGGAACTGCCAGCGCGAGAAATGGGTGGACATGACGCGCTGCAGCGTCGGCCAGCCGAGGTAGCGCTCGAGGGTGTGGAGCCAGAGCGCCGTCTTGCTGTACGACAGGCCGCCGCCGGTCGCCGGGAAGTACTTGTACGTCGGCGTCGACTGGGCATCGGACTCCGCGGATGCGCGATAATCCGAGAGCCCATTCTCGTCCACGTCGCGCGACACGGTGATGTCCCTGAACACCCACGGCACGAACCCGCCGAAGTACCGCTGCGCAACGTAGTTCACCCGGTAAGCAGGGTTAGCCTCCATCGCCCGCCCGGTCGAGAACGTGTTGAACCCTTCGTCCATCCAGGCGTCCTCGAACTCGTTGTTGCCGACGATGCCGTACCAGAACTGGTGTCCGGCCTCGTGCACCGTGACGCCTTCCGGATCGGCCACCCCGGGAGGCGCCAGCCAGCGCGATCCGGCGGTGAACAGTGTGGGGTACTCCATGCCGCCGGCTCCGCTCTGCCATGCCGGGTCGACGATCGTGATGTAGCCGTACGGATAGGCGCCGAACCACTCGCCGTAGTAACGCAGCGCCGTCCGCGTCGCATCGAAATGCCGATCGGCCTGGCTGGCGTGTTCAGGTTGCAGGAGCAGACGCATCTCGACGGCTGGAAGCGTCGGGTGTTCGAAGCGTGCCCGGTGCTCGATGTAGTCCGGGCTCGTCGTCCACGCGAAGTCGTGCACGTCCTCGGCGTGATAGGTGATCGTCGTCGTGCCGTCGGGGTTGTCGGCGCGGCGCTGCTCGCGACCGCTGGCGCCAAGCATCCAGGACCTGGGCACGGTCATCCTCACGTCGTAGATGCCGAAGTCCGAGAAGAACTCCGTCCCCGAATGGAACTGGTGACAATTCCAGCCCGGGTCTTCGAGGACGCCGAGCTTGGGAAACCACTGGGCGAGGAAGTAGAACGAGCCGATCGCGCCCGTGCGCGAGAAGGTGCGCGGGATTCTTGACGTCCACGACACTTCGATGTCGACCGTGTTTCCTGGCCTCACCGGCGAAGGGAGCGGCACCTGGAGTACCGTTTGATCGTCGACGTTCCCGTTGTCCGGAGAGAGGTACCGCCGCTGCGACGTGAGGTCAGTCCACGTTGATTGGCCCGTGGACAACCGGACGGCGGTAACCTCGATCCAGCCCCAATCCTCCGGCTCGGGCGCCGCGGCGCGCGCGCGTCCGCCAAGCCTGGCCTCGCGCATCCACGTCGATCGGGAGTTCTTCCAGGCGTTGTAGTAAAGATGGAAGCGGAGCTCGGACGTGCTGTTCGCGCTGATGTTCCGCCACGTGATCACCTCGCGTCCGGTCAGGGTGCGGGAGGCGTGATCGAGGCGGACGTCGATCGAGTAGTTGGCATTGCGGGGCGACAGGGCTCCGGGCCGGGGAGCCGACACGTCGGCCGGGGGCGGCGCGGTGGCCCGGGACGGAGGCGCGGCCTTCCTGGACGAGGCGGCCTTCGGCTGCGCCGACGATTCGAGTCCGGCGATGCCGGCGCTCGCCACGGCGAGCGCCAGTGCCACGACAGGCAGAACACGGCGCGGCATCACATCCTCCCTCGTGCTGATCGTGCAGTGCGTGCAAATCGTAGCACACCGCGTGCTTTCACTTGACGGCGGGAGCCCTGCGGCCGTAGAACGGGCATCAGGTGGCGATGGAACGGACGATTACGGCGACGGCGCCCGTGCGCACATGCGACTGCGGCGGCTGGACCGACACGTGGTTCGCGCGCCACGGGGCCGTCTTCCACATCGCCATCGAACCCGGCGTCCGCGTGCGAGTGGACGCCCGGACCGCGGCGTCCGCCGGGTCCGGACAGGTCATCGTGCACGCCGAGAACTACGCCGACAGCTATGCGTTCGTGCCCGGGACGCGGACCCGGGCGAGGCATCCGCTGCTGGAAGCGGCGATCGAGTCGGTCGGCGTGCCGCCCGGCGTGTCGGTGGAGGTTCACGTCCACTCGGCCGTCCCTCCCGGGGCGGCGACGGGAACCTCGGCCGCGGTATGCGTCGCCCTCGTCGGCGCGCTGCACCTGCTGTGGGGCCGACGCCCTGGCGCCAATGCCATCGCGGCCCAGGCGCACGCCGTCGAGGTCGAGCGCCTCGGCCAGCAATCCGGCGTCCAGGATCAGCTGGCGGCGGCGCACGGCGGAGTCAATTTCATCGAGATCCCCGAGTATCCGTGGGCGACGCTTCACACGATCCCTCTCTTGGACGAGGCTCGGTCGGCGATCGAGCGACAGCTCATCCTGGTGTACCTGGGCCGGACGCATAGTTCCTCCGCCATCCACGAGGCCGTCATCCGCCACATGACCGGGGCGGGACCTGCGCATCCCGCGCTGACCGCGTTGCGCGAGGCCGCCGTGCGGGCCCGGGACGCAGTCGTGGCCGGCGATCTGGTGATGCTGGGCGACGCGATGCGGGCGAACACCGATGCCCAGCGCCGGTTGCACGCGGCACTGGTCGGAGCGGATGCGCAGCGGATCATCGCGATCGCCCGCGCGCACGGCGCCCTCGGCTGGAAGGTCAACGGCGCTGGCGGCGAAGGCGGGTCGATGGCCATCCTGTGCGGGCCTGGGGCCGGAGCGCGCTCCGCGGTCGAGGCCGCCATACTCGGCGCATCGACCGCCTATCAGCTGCTGCCCACCTCGATCGCACAGGCCGGGCTGCAGGTTGCGGTTCAGGAAGGCGCGCTGGAGGAGCGCGGCCCATGACGGCACCGGCCGGGGGGCCGCCGCTGCGGCGCTGGCTCCGCGCGGCCAGTACCGGTCTCGTCGCGGCCCTGGCCTGCTCCTGCACTCCTGTTTCGCCGTCGCCAGCCGTATCAGCACAGTACGGGCTGCTGGCGGGCGACTACACGCTCACGGTCTACGTGCCGAAGGGAGCCGCCGGCTCGCACGTCATCTGCGTGGAAGACAACACGGTGCCGGATACCGCGTCGATCCCGGTGACGGTCAGCCTCAACGACGGCATCTACCGCGTCACGCCCGTCGGCGACGCCAACCTCGGGCTCGTGCTGCTCATGCAGTTCGTGGCGCCGACGGCGATCTATGGGCCGTTGCTGGGGCAGGCGCGCGACCCGGGCACTGGTGTCGTTGTCACCATCTCGCCGCTTGTCGATCCCAATCTGCCGACGCAGGGTGATGCAATGCTCTGGGGCACGCTGGGCAGCCGGAACTTCGCTGCCGGGACCGTCAGTGGCAGCGTGCAATTCTCGCTGGGCGGCGCGGCCAGGTGGTGCTCGCCGAACTACTGGATTCTCCGCCCGCGATAGCGCCTAGCCCCTTGCCCCTACTGAACTCGTACAATCCCCACGTCAATCGCCTGTCCGCCTTTCGTCTGCAGGCACCGGACCGCGATGACGTTGGAACCGGGCCTCAGTGTACGGGCCGCCTGCTCGCCGACCGGCACCATGACGTACCCCGTCGAGTATCCAGGCACGGTTGCCGCTTCAACGCCGTTGATCGCGATCGTGACGTCTTCGTCGTGCGTCAACACGAAGTACAGCCCGCTGCCCGTCCCGCCGCTCCAGTCGAAGGACTGCCGCATCCAGATCTGCGGCGTCGTCCACGCGGTGCGAACCGGCACCCCCTCGGGCTTCCCGCCGCCGAACGGTGCCGGGCCAGTCTGCCACTGACTGTCATCGAAGGCCTGCTGCCCCCAAGTATCGCCGGGCAGCGTCGTGGTGTAGCGCCACGTGCGGCCCTGCATCTCGGACGTGCGGAGCACCGTGGTGATGACCGGCAGACCCACGAAGAGCGACTTGTGCATCTCCGCCAGGGCTCCCGGCGGAATCTTGAAGATCTCGCGGTCGTACGTCATCAGCCCGTTGGTTTCGATCTCGACGTCGGTGGTCTGCGTGTAGATGGCGGCGCTCAGACCGCGCGCGACGAGCAGCCGGAGCTGGGCGATCCGATCGCGATACCCGCGCTCGAGCTCGGAGGTGTCCTTGAAGCTGACGTACCCCCAGTTCTTCTCGTCCTGCCAGGTGTGGCCCCGGGTCGGCAGGCCCAGGCCGCCGAACTCGCCGAGGACCGCCGCGCGGTCGCGCTCGAGGGCGGGCATGGACGGTCCGGGGTACATGTGCACGTCAGTCACGTGACCGGCGCCGGCGTCGGTCCAGCCGGAGGTGTTGTTGACGAGGCGCGTCGGGTCGTACCGCGCGGTCCAGTTCGCCACCTCACGCGTGCCCGCCGCATCCGGCTGCCCCCACCCTTCGTTGAACGGCACCCACATGACGATGGAAGGGTGGTTGTAGCGGGCGTCGATGACGCGTTGCCATTCGCCGGCGAAGTTCGCCCGCGCCTCCGGCGTGTTGTTGCCGCCGCTTGGCATGTCTTGCCAGACGAGCAGGCCGAGCTTGTCGGCCCAGTAGTACCAGCGGTCCGGCTCGATCTTGATGTGCTTGCGGGCCAGGTTCATGCCGAAGCTCAGCGTCGACGTGATGTCGAAACGGATGGCTTCGTCCGAGGGCGGGGTGTGCAGGCCATCGGGCCAGAATCCCTGATCGAGGAACCCGAACTGGAACAGCGGCTTGCCGTTGAGCAGCAGGCGGGCCGCGCCGTCGGCGCCGCGTCCAACCGAGATCTTGCGGAAACCGAAGTAGCTCGATACCGCGTCCACCGTGTTGCCGTCGCGTGTCAGCGCGACCTTCAGATCGTAGAGAAATGGCTCGCCCGGCGCCCAGAGGCGTGGTGTGGGAATCGTGAGGGTCAGCGGCGACGAGGCGGCGCCCTCGGCCGTGGCGACCTGCTGGCCGTCGGCGAACGCGACGGCGCGCAAGGCGTAGCCGTCGGTTTCCAATCGCAGCCTGGGCTCGATAGTCAGTTTCCCGGCGTCGGCGTCAGGTGTGAGCTTCAGGCGATCGATCGACTGCGCGGGCAGGGGTTCCAGCCACACCGTCTGCCAGATGCCGCTCGTCGGCGTGTACCAAATGCTGCGGGGCTTCAGCACCTGCTTGCCGCGAGGCTGAGGCCCGGCATCCGACGGGTCCCACACCGACACCACGAGTTCCTGGTCGCCGTTCTTCACGAGCGAGTCTGTGATGTCGAATGCGAACGGATCGTAGCCGCCCGTGTGGGTGCCGACGGCCTTCCCGTTGACCGACACCCTCGTGTCCCAGTCCACGGCGTCAAAGCGCAGCCAGACGCGCTTGCCCGCCCACGCGGGCGGCACGCGAAACGTGCGGCGATACCAGAGGCGGTTGTCCGGTCCCACCATCCTCCCGACGCCAGACAACGAGGACTCCGGGGCGAAGGGCACCAGAATCTCACCGTCGAAGGTCGCTCCGGGACCGTCGGCGTCCTTCGCCCTGATGGCGTACTGCCAGAGACCGTTCAGGTTGAGCCACTCGGAGCGCACGAGTTGTGGACGAGGGTAATCGGGCAGAACGCGGGCGGGGGACACGTCGCGGGCAAAGCGCGACAGCAGTTTCCCTTCCACGGGCTTCCACGAAGGTGCCGGGCCTGTTTGCGCGGCGGCGAACACGACCGCCGCGACCGCCCAGGTCAACGTCGCCGCAAGCGCTCCACGCTTCACCCCACGCCGTCTGTCGCCCGTCGTCATCGTGATCCTCCTCCCTCAGGCTGGGCCATTGTGTCCCAGCAGACCGCAGGATGGAAGCCGCCGCCCAGATCCGTGGTGATCGTCCGATCTGCCACCGGTCTTGCATCCCGCGCGGCATTCCCGGATGATCAACGCGCCACGAGGCAACGCGTTATGCCAGCCAACCTCAGTCCCGAGTACCGCCGAGCCGAAGATCGTCTGCGCGCCGCGAGAAGCTCCGACGAGAAGATCGCTGCGCTCGAGGAGATGTTGCGCGTCATTCCCAAGCACAAGGGAACCGACCACATGCAGGCCGACCTGAAGTCGCGCATTGCGAAATTGCGGAAGGAGAGCGGGAAGAAGGGCGGCAAGGGCGGGTTCAGCTACATCATCCCGCGCGAGGGCGCCGGCCAGGTGGCCCTCGCCGGCCCCCCGAACAGCGGCAAGTCGTCGCTCGTGCGCGCGTTGACGCATGCCACGCCGGCCGTGGGCGACTACCCCTTCACGACGCGGGAGCCTGTCCCCGGCATGATGCCGTTCGAGGACATCGCCTTCCAGCTCGTTGACCTGCCGCCGCTCTCCGAACAGCACGCGGAACCGTGGGTGTTCGACGTGATTCGCTACGCGGACCTCGTGTGGCTGGTCCTCGACGGCGAGCGGGCGATCGAAGGATTCGACGAAGCCCGGCGCGTGCTCGAGGCGCGGAACGTCGGTCTGTATCCGGCCGGGACCACTCCGCGCTACACGACGGCGGCGGTGCAGAAGAAGGCGATGATCGTCCTGACCGGCGTTGACAGGCCCGGGGTCGGCGACGCCGTCCCGGTCGTCGAGGAACTGCTGGATCGCCGCTGGGCGGTGACTGCCGTCTCGTCTCCGGCCCGCACCGGGTTTAACGAACTGGGCCGCCGCACCTTCGAGGCGTTCGACATCATGCGCATCTACACCAAGCAGCCCGGCAAGCCGCGCGACGGAAGCGCTCCCTTCGCTTTGCGGCGCGGGGCCACGATTGGCGACCTGGCCGAACGCATCCACAAGGACCTGATCGAGACGATGCGATTCGCGCGCGTGTGGGGCACGAGCGCCTTCGACGGCCAGGCCGTGCAGAAGGATCACGTCCTCGCCGAAGGCGACATCGTCGAGATCCACGAGTAACGTGGGGTCAGGTCCAAAACACAACCTTATTCCCATCCGGGACTCAGGCAACGGGAGAAAGGTCGGAGCGTGGGGTCAGGTCCAAAACACAACCTTATTCCCATCCGGGAGTCAGGCAACGGGAGAAAG
>Ga0209668_10001193_pt1 | contig 11031 bp, 12 predicted proteins | sample FrelakmetPLP11PL_FD_187150 | JGI IMG/M metagenome (GOLD analysis project Ga0209668, IMG submission 187150) | Freshwater lake sediment microbial communities from the University of Notre Dame, USA, for methane emissions studies - PLP11 PL (SPAdes)... | ecosystem: Environmental > Aquatic >... | reverse complement strand
GGCTCGATCGTGTAGTTCACGTAGCGGATGTTGATCAGAAATTTTCCGGTGTTCTCCAGCGGCAGAATCGAGGTCGACGACGCAAAGTAGCCCTGGACCTCCGGGAAGTCGCATTTCCAGCGCCTGCCACTGGGCGCCACCGGGTCCACATAGTGCAGCAGATTGTAGTACACGTCGGCGCAGCAGAATTCGTCGCAGTAGTTGATCAGGTCAAGCAGCGAGGCGCGGCGTTCACCGGGACGGACCCAGTAGTTGAGCACCGTCTTCTCGTACTTGAAGAGCTGCTGATAGATTTTTTTCTCCAGGAAGAGCGCATCGCCCGGCATTTTGATCGCCTGGCCAAGTCTCCAGTAGTGCCAGGCCCGGTAGTGCTCCCCGGCTTCCCGGAAATACTTGGCCGCGGCGTAGAGCGCCTCCGACCGTCCCGGATGGCACTGGTACGCGCGCCGAACCCATTTTTCCATCCGCTCGGGCTTTTTTTGATGCGCGTAAATCTTGGCCAGCTGGTACATGCTGTACCAGACTTCCTCGATCCACTGGCCGGCCTTGATGCGGCGCCGGTACATTTCAACCGACCGGGGAATCTCGCCCAGCGTCTGGAGCGTCTGCGCCAGGTAAAACATGTAGCGCACATTACCGGGCTCCCGGGCGAGTCCGTCCTCCAGGAGCGCAGCGTCCCGGGTGAATTTGTCGTCCTTGCAGCCGCCGTCGCCCACGTCTTGCAGATAGAGATGCTCGGACGAAATGAGCGGCGTCTGGGCCCCGTCCCAGTACTCGTGGGTAACCCCGGTGCACTTCCAGGGAAAGGAGCAGCGCAGCAACCGGGTGTTCATGTACTCGAGGCTGTCCGAGGCCTGGATCAACGAATGGCCGGTTTCGGTGAGCAGGCGGCGGAAGTCCGGGTTCTTGACCCGCAGTTGCATGTCTGCGTCGAGCAGCAGCGCGTAGGTCCGGTCCAGGTCGAAGCGGTGCTCGGTGCAGAACTCCACGCAATTCACAAACGAGGCCGATCGATTGTGCCCGAAATTCGTCCACACGTCCCCGAAGATCCGAAACGGTTTGACGCCGCGGGTCTCTTCGCGCCTCTTGAAAAAGTCGCGGATCAGTTCCACCGTGTCGTCGGTCGAGCCCGTGTCGGTCACACACACGCCGTCCACGTACTCCGCCAAGCTTTCCAGGCATCTCCCGATTATCTTGGACTCGTTTTTTACCATGAGATTGGCAATTAAAAAAATCTGACTGCTCATCTTTTATTATCCTTTTTTTTAGTCCACTGGCGCGCCAAAATTCATATCTATGCGCACTTTTAACCTACGTTCGCTGTTTTCACTACACGATAAGGCACGACGACTTTATTTTTTGGGCCGGTTCCAACCCATACTTCTCTTTGAAGACGTACAGGTTTGTTTTTCCCATCGAGGAATTGCACAGGGTGCACACCGGTCTCAGGTTACTGATGTGCAGCGTTCCCCCGTTTGCCTCGGATTCGACGTGTCCCATGGCAAAATTAGCCTTGGAAATGCGTTCAACCCCGCAGCAGTAGCACTGGCCAGAACCCTCGGTGCCAAAATACTTGCACCACACCACATTTCTCAGGGTGGCCGGAATTTTTTCCTTCTTTTTTTTTACTACCGATACTTTTTTGGCGTCGCCTAGTGTTTTCGGTTGCATGTGCGTTTTTTTTTTGTGATAATAAATTAATTTTTATTGACCACCCACAGTGTGAAATCTATATTAATATAAAAAATAATAATAAAACTTTTTTATTAAACATTTACAAATCATATCATAGACAAATCAAATCCCACTGCAGTTTCCACAGAAATAACAATAGTGAAGTCTGTTGCGCAGCTCAATGTTTTCAAAGGTGAGGGTTTGATTTATCTTGAGCAGAAAGTCAATGGTTTCCTGGTCGCATGGATATCCGGACGTCAATTCTTGAAATTTTTTCAGTTCTTGAAACTTTTGCAAGTCTTCGCTGGCCATTTCAACCCCGGAGCCATATCCAATCACTGCATCTTGTCCCGCAAAAGAAAACTGAAAATCAACGACGTCTGGTTCGTCTGCCGCATTTCCAGATCCGTCAGCGAGTCCGTCGCGCAAAAAAGAGTATATCGGACTGTTGTCTAGGTCGTCGACAGAGCGCAGAAGCTGGTCCCGTTGCAAAATTTTATTGCCGACGATTCCCTGGAACGTGCGGCTCTCGTCGCCGTCGAGACAAAATTGGATGTCCATTGAAGCAGTCATTCTAGACATGTAGTAAAAAAAAATTAATTTAAATATATTTTGATTGGAAATAAATGATCTTACCTGTCAAGGGCGCGCGAAAAAAATGACAAAGTAAAAAATTTACGTATGTTATAATGTTTTTAAAGCACATTTTTTTTCAAAAAAAACACAATTTTTGTGAATAAATAACATATATACTTGTATAACACACTGTGTTTGTGTGTTTGTGTGTTTGTGTGTTTGTGTGTTTGTGTGTTTGTGTGTTTGTGTGTTTGTAATTTAGTGCTACAAAATTATTTTTTTTTCCAAAAACAAAACTGGTGGTTGCAATGCGCCGGTCATTACGCGTTTCTTCGAATCCAATGCTTTCTTCTCCGCTTTCACCAGAGCCAACAGTATTCCGAAAAAGACCAAGGGTTATTCCGTCGACCCCTGAGGAGGAGCTTGAAAACAGACGCGACGATTTTCTCTCAAGCGCCACGGCTGTCAATGTCGCCATGGACGATGAGTCTCTGTGGAGCCAATGCGCCGGCGACAACGGGTCCCTGTTTGGATCGAGCAGCGCTGCCGAAAAACAAAACCGAACGGTTGAGAAGGGGTCTACGCTGGAAGCTGACGAAGCGTACTCGGACGATGACTCGCAGTGCTCCGAGGGAAATTTTTCAACAGACCCGGACGAAGAAAGCGTGCTTGAAGATTCTTCGAAAGAAGAAGATACTTCGGAAGAAGAGGAAGAGGAAGAACGAGACTCCGACAAGGAATTTATCGCCGATTCTGACGCAGACGAGGAAGATTTGCCCAGCACACGGTCTGGATCGGAAAAATCAAAAAAATCGCCGGAATCAAAGAAGCGCGACTGTCCGGTTGCCCGACTTTTGCGGAAAGCAAACAAAATCGATAAAAAAATATTTCATCACCAATCTGCAGCCGAGAAACTTCTGGCCGAGGCGTACGCCGTGGACTACAAGATTCGTTTGTTGACCAATGGAACCGTTAAATCCCCAAGCACGTTCATTCCCGGAAATTTGGTTCGAAATTCCGCAGAAAACCATTCAAGCTGTTCTACCCAGTAAATAAAATATGGCAATTAATAAAATTAATATAATTACCCCCACAATGATCCAGTTGTTACTTCTATTTTCGCATTTTGTTTTTTTGTTTTTTTGTTTTGCATCGCTATCCGTGTTTTGTTTATTATCGGTCCCGCCGACCAATGTATTTTTTGGGCTAGTACCCTCGGGATCTTGTAACTTTGTTACGATAGGAACAACAGATTCCGTGACTTTAGGGGTTTGTTTCAAAGGAAATCCCTCGGGTGGAAATCCTTCAGGGGGAGTTTGTAAATAAATTTTCGGTGACTCGGTAGCACTGGGTTTATTTTCCGGGAGGCTGTCTTGCACACTATTTTGATTTTTAAGTTTAGAAATATTATTTCTAAGGTTTACGTCGGGTATATTTACAGGGACATCAATGTGACGCGGGCAGTTTCTGGGCGTGAACGGAAAATTTGTATTGCAAGTATTGAAAATGGGTGGGACAAAGAGCGGACATGCAGCCGGACCATAAAATTCCCTGTATGTATCACTGTAAATATATTTTTTCTTGTACATTTTTTTTTGTTTTTGTCTGGGCTTTCGCGATCCCGATTGTTTTTTCCTTTGGTTTACTCCAGGCACCGGCCCCGACGGAACTCTGGCTCCAATTGCCCTTTCCACGGTTCGGGTCTGCGTTGGTTTGACACTATTGTTTTCCTTAAAAGCGCCAGTATTTTCGCTACTTCCCGTGGATTCCCGGCTAAGTCTTCGTCCAATAGTTTTGTCATTTTCTACTTTGGGAAATTTTTGATTTTTCAGTGAAATCCGCTCCGGGTTGATACCAAATTTTTGCATTTTTGTATTGATTTTTTTTTAAGAAATATTATATATATAAATAAAAATGCAAAGCCGCCAAAGCTGGTTTTCCGTGGACTCGCCAACCTCGCCGGGCGAAACGCCCTCGATGAAACCCCAGAGCGTCGAACCCGTCGCGGAAAAAGAGTCAATTGCCTCTAAAATACCCTGGAAAATAATAATATACGCAATCTGTGCGATTCTAGTGATGAGCGTGGCCGGGAGACTCGTAAAGGGCCTGGGCAACGCTACCAACAAGGGAATAAAGGCGGCGGCCGGTCTCACTGCCGCCCTAAAGGATATGCTCAACACGCCCGGTGGAATTTTTTTGCTGGCCGACATAGCGCTGATACCCTTGGTCGGTCTCGGAACACTGATATACAACGGCAGTACGAAATCAATCCAGGACGCCGCGGCAAAGTCCGGGATAGGAGAAACCGAGCTGCAGGAAGATGTGGCAAAGAGCACCCGGGAGACAGTGGATAAAACAAAAGATAAATTGAAGGACCCGAAGGAGATAGAAACGTATGCCCAGGTTGTGGCGACACAAAACACGACCAGTCTGGTGCAGAAAGAACTAGTAAAAAACAATAACCGAGAAGAAGCCATCAAATACGCCAATTCGAACTACAAGGAGCAGATCAGTGCATTGAAGGAGGAATCGGAATCAAAAGGAGAAGACTTTGACGAAATTAAAGAAGTCGCGGATAAAAACAATGAAGACAAACCATTCGAAGAGTAGAAGGAACACAAAAAAAATTTTAATCAAGCAACAAACGAATCGAGTGGAATTTCAATAGAACAGGAAACGCATGAAAATTCCTTGGTGGTTGAATAGAAATCGACGCAAAAAAACCGCGACTTCCCCGGGGTTGGGTGCAGCGAGCACTGTAGAAGCGGTCCGGAAAACACAAGGCGCGGGACATCGCCACCTTGTGGCGACACAATACACGAACTGATAAAGGCAACCGCCAGCGCGCCAAGCACGGTGCGGTCGCCATAGGAGCTTGGCGGAGAATCGCCAGCGTATGAAATCGCCAGACGTTTCGAAGATTCCCCCGTGGAAAAATTGGTGCGGAAGATCTGGAACACCGTTGGGTCTCTTAGAATTTGAATAAACAAGGCCCGGAGGCGCTCGCACGTGATTCGCCCCACGGGGTCTTTTACGCACTTTTTCTTATGCCGCGGCCAGTCCTTTGCCTGGCATTCGGCCGAGCAATAGTAATTTGTCCTACAGCCTCCGCAGCGCTTCATGCCGGAGGTTTTTTTTTCAGCGTCCGTGCGCCTTCCACACGAGTCCAGGCAACACTCAACGACCATGTGCGTGATGGCGTTCATCGGATATTTCTATTTTTCGCGGTAGCAGTATAAAAAGTTTTAAAAAGCACTTTTTTCGCGCAAAATTTTCCACAGTATTATAACTTCGTTGCTTTTTTATTTCTTATAATTATCACCAAAGACACAAATTTTTTTTCGTGGCCCATTGATTATTAGCCGCGCTTTGGGCGTTTCTAGTCATTCGACTGTGGTTCTAGTCATTCGACTGCGTCAAAGACAATATACCAGATTTTTCCAAATGTTTTTCAATTCCCTCCACCATTTCCTGGAACTCTATTTTGTCGGCAAGACACTTTTCCACTTTTTTGTTGGTCTTCATCAGTTTTTTTTCCATTTCTCCAATAAATTCAAGCTGCTTGCGGTTCTTGAACTCTATTTCTTCCGCACTGGCCTGGTATATTTTCTTTTCTTTTTCGCTATTTTTGACGCCCCGTCTGATCAACCCATTGACTTCCCCCAGGCCCGCGGTTAGTTTTTCGAAAAAGCTTCGCCGCTCCTCGAGTTTTGCGTCCAGCTCCTCGTTTTTTTTCCGGGAAAATGCCAAGACGTCCGTGAGTTCCTTCACGATGCCATTGTATACGTTGCGGGACGCATTGTTTTCCCGAATTTCTTCACGGATTTTGTAGGAGTTCCGGTACTCCTCTGCTTCCAGGACCGCACCATTTATCTTTTCCTCGATTTCCCTTACTTCTAGCTTCGTTTCATCCAGCAAAGCCTGCAGCACTCTCGTGCGCTCCGACAGGGCAACGTTCTCTAGCCGCTGGTCACAGTTCTGTTTCGCCGCCCGGCACTTCTCCAGGGCCCGGCCGTAATTTCCCTTCATGGCCTCTTTTCTTCGAAGGCATTCCGAGATGCTCCAGGTCGCCGCCCCAAGCAATTCGCCATGCTCTATTTCTTGGTCAAAAGTATACATGTCGCGTTTTTTATTTTAATTGATAAAAATTTTTTTTCTATAAATAAAAAATTTCACTGTGATGGAAAAAATAGGTTCAAAAGACCTTGCGCTTCACCAAATAAATGCAATTGAAAATAAACCCGGGTTTTTTCGCAAGATCATGAACGCCGTCGTTGACCTGTTCTCTTCCAGAAGGAGCAAGGTGGCCTGCGTCGGCGACTACGAAAGGTTCCAGGAGATTCTCGCCACGCGGCTCAACGAGTGTAGCCGCAGCGTGCGGTCGTGCGACTCTTCCGTGGCAAAACTTTTGGTGGAGGAAATTGATTTGCAGCGCGAGCTGGACGCCCTGAAGAAAACCCTGGTCTCCCACCGGGAATCCTTGACCAGGGTTCTGAAGAAGCGGGAGAAGGCGCGCCTGCTGCATGAAACCAATATAAATGTAGAGATCGAGCCGGAGAGCGAAAAGACCCTCTTTGTGCTGCACCAAAACCTGGAGGAGGAGCGCGTAACGTATCTGCGGAGAGCCGACGCAATCCAGGTGGTGGAAGGTGACATCAAGGATGTTTTCCGGCTCATTGGGGAGCGCCAGGAGGTCTTGGAGATGAAAAAGGCCGAAGAGCAGGAGTCCGAACTCATCCGGCTCTACGCCATAAAGGCCCTTGAAGTAGCCCACGAAAATCTGAAGGAGAGGTTTGCCGAGCTTTCCACTATTCACCACGATAGAAAGCAACAGTGGCTCGCGGTGAGGGGAGACTGTGTGGAATTCGCCGAGAAGCTCGAGTTCTTCCACCGGGACGAGACCCAGCGCTGGTTACTAAATAACAAGAATTCGTTGAGAGGAATCGCCGGCATAAATTAAAACAGGAGGACGAAAAAAAAATTTTTTTACATTAATAAAAAATGTATAACGAACAAGTTCAAAAGACTCCCGCAGAAGACTAGGTTGAAAGAAAGGCAGTGACCGGGTTGCCTACGTTAAATTCTAGAAGAAAATATGTATATGGCGCGGGAAAATACACTTTTTTAAAAGCAAGTGGAGAAGCCCCTAGGGAACTTCAAGATATCGAAATAATTCTGTTTGACGACGCTCATAATATGGATATTGCATGCGGAGTGTCTTGATTTGAAGCGAGAAGATCTTATTCCATTCACCCCACTTAAAAGTGTTCCATCCACATTTACTCAGATAGAAGAAAATTTTTATGTCTAAAATACAGCACAACTTCAATTATTTTAGTTTATCTTTTTTTACTACGCAACAGGCCCTTTTATCGCAAAGGAGTTCGTCAACGACTGATAAAGTACAACGCGCAGAAAAAACACCTGGGACGCAAAGGTAAAAAACGTGAAGGCGCAAAACAAAAAAAAATTAAAAAAAAGTTTTTACGCTAATAAAAAATGTCAAAGGAAAACACCAACCAACAGATTCAGCGGATTCTTGTGCGACTGGATGGAATCAAATTTAGCCAGGATTCCGCAAGCTACTATTTTAGCGACGACAGTGGAAACATGCGAGACCTCTTCAAAAGCCTGTTGGACAAAACCTCAAAGATAGAAACCATAACCCGCGAAAGCCCACTGCAGGTGTACCGCTTCCGCAATGTAAACTACTCGTGCAACAACCGGCGCCTATGCGCATTCAAGGAGTACGAAAAATACTTGAAAAAAACCGAGGGCCCGGGTAGTGGCCCCCTTCAGGTCTATGTGCAAATCGTGCCGCGCTGCGGGCACCGAATAACGTGCCGGGGCGAAGAGTGCAACGAAATATTTGTGCGTGACACGCCACCCGGACTTCCAAGGAAGTGTCCGGGGATGAATTTTTTTGAGAAAGCCAACCGCGAAGAAAGCAGAGGGAGTCGAACCGAATACCCGCTGCTCGAGAAACTGCGAATATCCATTAGATAAATTGGGTGTTTTTTGCCGCATGGGTGTTTTTTGCCGCAGAAAAAAATTTGGGTGTTTTTTGCCGCAGAAATAGCGCGACGGTGCGTTTACAATGTAATCTGCGCCACGTGTATAAACAATCTAAATAAATGTACCTCGTCGACAGGCGCCTCGGTAATTATACCAGAATGGACCCCGAGTGCCTCTTCACTCTCTCGGAGTCGAACCGCTACTGGACCGGAGGAATTCCGGAGGCGCACCAAATCGACTGGATGTGCGCCACGTTTGGTTCCAAGGACGCCGTGGCACTGGACATCGGCGCCCATTGCGGGACGTGGACCCTCAGTCTGGCCAAATGCTTTGCCCGGGTCTTTGCCTTCGAGCCGAACGACAAGGTGCACAACATCCTGTGCGCGAACCTAGCCCTGGGGCAGCACAAAAACGTATCGACGTCGCACAAGGCGCTGTCCAGCAGCAGGGGATCGGCGCGCTACTTTTTCCGTTCGGACGACGGGGGCGGAAACGGCATAGAAAATTTGTGTGCGGAGATTGACGCGAAAGTGCCCAACCGGATGGTAAAGAAAATCAGTCTGGACGAGTATTTGGAGAGTAGGGAGCGCGTCGGTAAAATCGCGTTCATCAAGATCGACGTGGAAGGACACGAGCTCGACGTTCTAAAAGGCGCCCGTGGCACGATCGAACGCCACAAGCCGGCGATTGTGCTCGAGAGCTGGTGCGAGTGGCGCGAAAAGGACGGCATCCCGGCCATTTCGTTGCGCCAGGCCCTGTTCGACTACGTAGGAACGGAGCTAGGCTATGCGATTCGACCAATCATTGGCCATAATGAAATGTTTCTGTGTACCCCGCTGGTGCAAAACGTTTAATTCGTTTAAACGTTTAAACGGACGTGCGCAGACCTTTCTCAATAAAAATTATATATTGTGTATTGTAGCGCCGCACTCAATAGATTTTGAATATAAACATTATCCCTGTTTTATCTGTTAAAAGAAATGAGATTATATAAATATATATACACACGAGAGAAATGTAACTATAAATAAAAATTTTTAAATTTACATTTATTGAACTTCAATGGCTATTTAATTGAAAAGCTACACAAGACAGCCAAGGCGGCGGAAAAAGTTCAACACATCATCCTGGGAAAAAGAAATATTTTCCTGCAGAACATCGCCCGGAGGGTTCAATTTCTCATACCATTCGTCGTACATAATGCCATAGTAGTCCTGGCAGGTCAATTGACCGCGCCCGCTGTATACGACTCCGGGGAAATTGAGCGAAACAATGTATTTCGCGTCGCCAAAAACGATAAATTCAACGTCGGAAAACGCAGGCCTCTGCTCAAAGGTATTTGAAACGTGGGTGGCTCCGTAAACTTCCCCCGAGACTTTAAAGAATTTTACTCCACCGCCGCCCCGAACCGTCGGAAAGGACTTGAGAAACTCATGGGAAGACCAGAGGTACACCATGCTGCGCCGTGTTTTTCGTTTAAACACAATCACAATCGCAATGAATTAAAAAAAACACAAAAAAAACAAAAAAAAGCTTAACGCACCACACTAAAAAAACAAAAAAAGCTTAACGCACCACACTAAAAAAACACAAAAAACACAAAAAAAACACAAAAAACACAAAAAACACAAAAAAAACACAAAAAAACACAAAAAAACTTCCCACATTTTTTTTATTAGACCATCAGTTCTCTGAAAACTAGTGCCTCATTCCAGTGAAATTGTCCGTGAATCTATCTTTTTTCTCCGGCGTTCCGCCAAGTCTTGGGAATAGGATTCCGCTGCCGCTGCTGCTTTTTGCGCTCGCTCGTTTCCCGGTTGTTGTGGCGTCCTTCGATTTGAGTAATTCGCCTGGCGTCGACGCGCACATTTTCCTGATATTGTCCAGCACGTCGAGGATACTGTCGGCGATTTTTACCACGGTCAAGTTTTTGAGATGCCGTCCAATTTCGTTGCTGTACAGCTGGAACGAAAGAGTGCTGAGCAAATTAGCCTCGCGGCCCGGTGGAGAAATCCACAACGCACCATCCTTTTGGTATCCGAGGCTCGTGAGGATTTCCAGCAGTTTTTTTTCTTCGCGAACGATTTTTGTTTTGCGCCCCGGGTCCATGTTTTTTCCGGACGCAATAACCACAAATGTTTCGTACGCCAATGCGACTCGTATTTCGTTCATTTTTCAGTGAAAATTAAAAAAAAATTCATATTTAATTTCCAACGCGCAGATTCCAAATGTCCGCTGGTTTATCATTTTATATAATACAAATAGTGCAAACATTTACATAATAAAAGCGGGAAATATTGTAAAATTGAACTTGTTTGTTTAAAAAATATATTAATAAAAACAATGGCAGCTGGTGGAAAAATAATCTTGATAATAATTGGCGTGGTAGTAATCGTTACAGTGGTTTGGTTTATCATCAGTAGTAGCAGAGCCAGCAAAAAAAAAGCTAAAAATGGATCCGGAGGTGGCGGAAACAAAAATACACCAGGTAATGCAGGGGATGCCTGTTCTCAAAAAGAAGATTGTGCTTCTAAAATCTGTGGAAACGATGGAAAGTGTCAAGCTGGATGTAAAAATTCGTTTGATTGTACACACCGCTTGCCCTTCGATAAATTTTGTGACGTGTCTGGACCGGTGGAAAAAATCATGGTGTCCGAATTTAATATCGAAAATGGACCCAGTGGAACCGTCACCGTCAATTTCACGCTAGTCGGAAAAGACGGCCAATCCAGTTGCACCGGAACTGCAGCGGTAACCGGAGGTGCC
>Ga0209668_10001192_pt1 | contig 11040 bp, 3 predicted proteins | sample FrelakmetPLP11PL_FD_187150 | JGI IMG/M metagenome (GOLD analysis project Ga0209668, IMG submission 187150) | Freshwater lake sediment microbial communities from the University of Notre Dame, USA, for methane emissions studies - PLP11 PL (SPAdes)... | ecosystem: Environmental > Aquatic >... | reverse complement strand
TGGTAAATATGTCTGCTATCTGATCCTTGGTTCCTACATGGTAGATGCTGACAGTCCCTTTCTTGACTTCCTCTCTAAAGTGATGGTATTTGATGTTCAGGTGTTTAGTTCTTGGTCTCATTTTTGGCACTTTCGCTATCTCAATTGCTCCTGCATTGTCTTCAAAAACTTTGCAATGTATCTTTGGTGGGTTGGTTAGTACTGGTATGCCATGGTCATGTGCTTCTTGTAATAACCACATAATTGGTAGTACCTCCCTCATAGATTGAGATAGTGCTATGTACTCAGCTTCAGTGGTGGATAAGGCAATCTCAGTTTGCATCTTGGAGGCCCAGTGCATGGGGCATCCAGCATATCTAATGACATATCCCATTCTGGATCTTGCTGTGCATGGGTCATTGCTGGCTGTCTTATTGCTCCATTCTGATGCGTGTGCTGAGTCAACCCAACATTCCAAACCACTTTTGTCTGGTTTCATAATGAGTCCTTTGTCTTTTGTTGCTAGTAGATATCTTCCAATTCTTTTGACTGCTTCAGCATGTTTGGTTTTAGGATTAGCACTGAACCTAGCACATTGGTGTACTGCACATGCTATGTCTGGTCTAGTTGACTTCTCTAGATATAAGAGCTTTCCTATAACCTGCCTGTAGTTAAAGCTTTTGGATTCATCATGGTTTGGTTCTTCATCATGGCTAGTCAATATAACTGTGGTGAGTGATGGAGTTGTTCTAGTAGTTGGTTGATTACTTGTTTTGACATCCACTAGTCCTAAGTCCTTCAATATTGAATTTGTCAATGTTGGTTGTGACCATTCCATGGTTCCATCTGAGTTTCTTACGATCTTGATTCCTAAGTAATCACTTAGATCTCCTTGGTCCTCAATCTTAAATGTTGCATCTAGCTTCTTGTAGATTGACTCAATCTCCTTCTTATCTGGTCCTAGGAGGATAGTGTCATCTGTATAGACTATAAAGATTGTTGTCCCATGGTAGAATACACATTCATCATGTTCACTTGGTTTGAATCCCAATTTAATCAAGTTCTTTCTCAAATGTTGATACCATACTCTACCTGCTTGTTTCTGACCATAAAGGTTCTTGTCTAACCTTAGAACGTGTTCCTTCTTTTCTTCTTCAGTTAAGTTTAAACCTTCAATTGAGAAACCTGCTGGTAGTCTCATATACAATTCTCGTTCAATATCAGCTTGTGGAAATGCTAGTACAAAATCAAGTTGTCTTGTGTGCCAATTGTTTATGATGGCTAATGTCATGAAGAATCTAATGGTTGCCCATCCGACTACTGGTGCATAAGTCTCTTCATAATGTACTCCTTGAACTTGCTCCTTTCCATTGACATTAAGTCTTGCTTTGTATTTGCTGATTTCTCCTGTGGATGGTTTTCTTTTCCTTTTCATTTGCCATACACTGGATAATAGTGGTACTCCACTTGGCATGTCAGCTTTCTTGATGAGTTTGTATGTTCCTTCTTTGTAATGTGCTGTGCATTCATCTTGCATAGCCTCTAAGAATTTGTTTCGGTCAGGTTCTCTCATTGCCTGATGATGATACATGGTATCTGGATCAGTTGATGCTTTGAAAGCTAGTAGATCCGTTTCACACCATTTGTCTTCATCTTGGTAATCATATTCTTCCAATAATGATTCAAATGCTGTATATTGCAATCTTTCTGGTGGTCTGGATATTCTTCCTGATCTTGTTACATATTCTCCTTCTCCTGGTGAAGGTGTGACATTTTGTTCTGCTGGTGCATCATCTGCTATAGATGTTTCATCTTCTTCATCAGCAGAGTCGTTGTCTTCTTCGTTTATCTCAGCATTATCCATATCTCCCTCATAACCTCCCTCATAAGGATGTGTTAGAACAATTGGTGGTATTACTTCAGCATTGAATGGTATGTTACCGATTTCTTGTTCTACTCTCATGATGGTTGGTTTATTGGGTTCCTTTACAAATCCAACTTTATATTGCCATTGTGATTTTGGTATGGATCTTGCCTGAGTTCCTGTTGTCGTTTCAAACAGGTCATCATATGAACAATGAAATTGTGGTGATACTAATCCTGTTTGTAAGCTCAAGACTAATGATACTGAGTGTGCATGTCTTGATGAGTATCCAAGATTAATTCCTATTCTTGTTCTGTCCTGCCATTTTCTTGCTTTCCTACCATTTTGGATTTCCTGTTGTAAGACATATACTGGGCATCCAAAGTGATGTTGGTTCTTAATGGCTGGCACTCTCTCTGTTCCACAGAATCTAGATATGGGGCATTCATCATCTTTTCTAGTTGGTGCATTGTTTCTACAATCATTTGCTGCTCTAATTGCATAAGTCCAAAGGTGGCTGTTTATAGCATCTGGCCATCTTCTTTGTGCATGAAGCAGTAATGTTGTTGCTCTTCTTTGCAGGTCTCCTATTCTCTTCTCTGCAATACCATTTTGATGATGTGCTCCTACTCCAGAGAAGCTGATGGTCTGATGATTCTCTTGTATACTTTTAAGAAAGGCGTTGTCTTTGAATCTTCCATTGTCAGCATGGTAGTGTTTTATATGTACTCCATGTGATTTGGCATAGGCTTCAAAGGCTTCTTTACCCTTAACAGTATCTTCTGATGTTAGTGATGTGTGGTGGTAGATATAACTAAGGTCTGATGCTTGATCCACATATACTGAACTTCCTCTTATCCTTTGTGTTGTGGGTATACCTGTCATTTGACCTAATAGACCTGGTACTGAGGATTCCAGCTGATCCACTGAAACAACATCTCCTGGTTTCATCTTTAATCTTCTATCTAACATTTTCTTGTCATCCTTCTTCGGTTTACCTCTCCATGGTGTTCTGGATGCTGTTGCACAATAGCAATCATTACACATGGGTGGCTTTGTCCTTTGCTTCTCCATTTTCTTTAGTATCTGTGTTATTCTTTGAGGTAGCATTTTCTTATTTGCTAGCTTGATCATTATTGCATTTGTAGCATGGTTCAATCTGTAATGCCAATGCATGTACTCTTGCACATCATCCAGGAAGGTTGGATGTTCATCTATGATATCATTCTGAGTTTCATCAAATCCTATTTGTAATGGGCTTGATCTTTCTGCGTTCTCTTTTGTCTCAGGTTGTTCAGATACAATAGATGTTTTATCATGATCATCTAGTTCCTCTTCGTCATCTGTTACCACTGGTAAGTCAACATCCTTCTCAATGGTTGTTGGGAATGCTATTACCTGATGTTCCTTTTCATATTTATCACATTCATGTAGGTATTCACTTATCCCTGCTGGTGTAGTGATTATTCCTACATTCCTTGTCTTGTGATTTATTGGTATGGTCCTCTTGAACTTCTGATTATCCCATTCCAATATGATTGCATCATGGTATGTAGTACATTTGGTTCCTCTTCCATTCTTTGCTATTTGAGCCCAATGTTGAGGTGATAACAGTCTGCTTTCAGCATGTGGTGAATAGTAAGTGTTGGGTAACAATATACAATGAATCCTTCCTTCATCATCGTGTATCCTCCATCTTACTGTTCCCACTCTTGTCTTTGTGGTGTTTCCATTAAAACCCTTGATCCTCATGTCTGATAGCTTTGGTGGTTTAATATAATCCTGTAGGTTGTTGGTAATTGATTGGCTACAGCAATTGTCCACTAAGATATCATATGAGTCAGTGTCAAAATGCATTATGGGTTTGGACTTCTTCGTTGTAGATCTCACTTCTATAGTTTTATGCAATCTTTGTATGTACTTGATGCATCTTCTTCGAGCTATAGTAGATCTTCTCCACTTATGGTAACCGTATGGTCTCCATGTTATGTTGGATCTTTGTGATGGCTTTCTTACTTCATAGTCAATCACCTTGTAATTGTCCAACATGTGATCTTTTATTTTGTTATTGAGTCTGGCTAGGTTTGATCTCCATTGTTTCATGTATTTTTGTTTTGTTTTTATTATTTTTATGGATCTCATATATATGTAACATGTATTGATGTCGATTGACATTATGTAAATTATTATTTCTTTTATTATTTTCAATATAGTGTAAATGTAGTTCATGATTCTCTTAAGTAGATTCCATATGTATATTGGTACAGAATATATCAGTATGTAGAGGTGGGCTGCACGAGGTATTAAATGTTTCCATTCCTCGAGCCCCATCTGTCAAGATGAGTCACTTCCTTCTTCGTCACTGTACTTCCCACCATCTATTGATGATGCATTGGAATCATCGTCAGATACACTAGTGTTGCTTTCTTGGTCACTAGCTGAATCATCTTCTGCGAGGGTTGCAAGGGCAGCTTTGGCTATCATGTAGGCCTTCTTCTTTTCTCCATACTTAATTGCCTTCTTATAGAGAGCCTTCCTTCCCTTGTTCTTCCCTGTTGGTTGCTTCTTACACTCCTTGGGTGAATGGATAGTCCATAGTTTGTGGTATTCACACCAGTGGTACTTCTTTCTCTTCCCATCTGATAGAACCATCTTGCTTGTGGATTCTCCATCCTTTGGTGCCTTCAACTTCCATTTGTATCTGGAGTCATCATCTCTTGTTGCAATAGTGTGACCTCTGTCCCATTTATTATTGTCATTGAATTGCTTCAACTGAGCTGTTAGGGCTGTCACTTCAGAGATGTTATCAAAGGCTGGTGAGTGCATCATAGCTATCTGTTTAGTGTCGCTATCCATTTGGGCTTGGTACTCGGGATCCTCATCCCTTGTTGCCTGAAATGCATACATTGTATCTGTATTGGATGCTTTCTTTCCCCAAGTTCCATTGGACTTTGCTTCTTTGTAATAAAGTTCTGCTTCTTCCATCAGATCACTTCCATCTTCCTTCCAATCCTTCTTTCTGACTGACCATAGATCAATCTGGTTAGATAACCATCTCTGGAAGTTTGTATCAGGTGCTTTCTGCATTGCTGATAACAAATTGGTAATAAGGTCCATGGTTGTTTCTCCTGCTGCATTCAGCTCATATAGTAAGCTTCTAGTATGAGCACATAGTTTGGTAACATCACCCTTTGCAACATCTCTCATGTATGTGTCCAGGTGAGCTATGTGTTTTCTGACTGTAACAGTAGATGATCTCGTATTTGAATGGTAAGCATCAATCACAACTTTCAGGAAACATAAGCCATCCTCAATTTCCACATCCTTTGGCTGTCTGATTAGAGTAATGATATATGTTTTCTTTAAGAGATATACTTTGGTATAGACTGCATTAGTGATGGAGGCTTTTAGGCATGTGAGTAGCATGGTCGAGTTCTGTGCTGCTCTTCCTCCTTCTTCTTGAATAAGCTGAGCATGTGCTCTCACTCTGTCCAAGGATATCTCAGAAAAGTTAGTAGTTAGAAGTTTGTCATCAATGGTTAAGATTCTTGTCCATGCCATCATTAAAGCTTTATCTTGTACCTTGATCAGCCATGTGAATAGTAGTGTTCCATCAAATGGATCACCAGCCAACTTCTCAATGCCCTTATTATAGAACTTAATGGTTTGAGGAGTGGTATAATCCAATGGGTGCTCTTGGGCTACGTCCATTGGTCTCATGGGTGTTGGTACAAGTCTTGGATAGATTAGATTTCCAGTAATAGGGTCTAATGCTTGTGCATAATGAGGGTATTGTCTTAACATCCCCATCAATCTATTCAATGCTTCTTGAGTTGGATCTGGAACAGGTGGACCTTGTGGAGCAGGTGCTTGTTGCTGTTGGCCTGGTCCTGGTACATTCTGCTGTCCCTGAGGAATATTTGGTTGCTGTTGCGGTTGTTGAGGTTGCTGCTGCTCTGGATTCTGTTGATCCTGAGGTGGATTAGCCTGATTTGGATCCACATTCTCATTATTAGGTTCAACTGGTTCTTGATTACCTCCTGGGTTAGCATGTTGAGGCATAAAGTTGAAATCCTCTGGGTCTCTCTCCTGAGGACGTCTCCTTTGATCCTCTCTTGCTCTCCTTTGCTGCTGGGGAGTTTCCCTTCTTGCTCTTGGAGGTTCTTGTTCTCCAGAATCTGAATCATTATTATTATTTGGATTGTCTTCAGGGGGCATTGGTGCCTGGCTCCTGGTTTGTCTCCTGTTGACAGACATTCTTTATTACACTTGTATCTGTCACCAGTATCCTATTCTCCTTTTCTTCAATGACTTTCCAAAGATCAATGTAGAATGGGTCCTCTAACCACCCCTTTCTTTCAAGATATAGACGGTAACCTCCTGCTTTTACCCAGTCTTGGTACCTTGGCTTTATAAACCTTTCCAGTTGTAGTTCAGTAAAAGGCTGAAGGTTAAATCCAATAGGTCTTGGATATGGATCTGGGATCTGTATAATCCTCTCTGGATCCTTGATAGCGAAGTTTAAAGTGTAGATCTGTTCCTCTGGATGATTATTCCTTGAGATTGCAATCAAACACAATATCTGTAGGCTATAGACTGGTCTTCTGGTTGGTTTGGTATATAACTCCAATACCTTCCTTCGGTTTACCTTTCTTTCTTTATCTTTGGGTCTACAACTCCAACCCAATACCTCTTGAGTATCCACTTGTATTTCCTTTAATCTTTGTTCTTCAGGTATGTCCACTTCACCAAATGCTCCACTATCCTCTTGTCTTGTTGAGTAGTCCAGCTTTATGACTTGTATTGGTAGGTAGATGGTTGTGTGGATGAAATAAAATAAAATAAAGTTTGACAAGCAAAGATAAAAACAGCTATACAGAATTAATTACTATTCCCAATTTATAATCCTAGGTCTGAGTATCAAAGATTGTACTCTTTTCCTTATGGATCAAGGTGGATTCCAAGTAAGCTCTCCCAAGGTAAGCTGCCACGGTAGTTACTGCTGTTGCTTGAGCCCTTAGGTTGTCCAGATCTTGCCACAGGTCCCAATAGAATTCCCTCTTGAATTTATTGTTGCCAGAATAATCTGCCAAGTTCTGACCTTTGTCTAGTAGCCTTTCACCTCCAAGTGCTACCCACTCTTCAATTTTCTTGCTTAGGTACCACTGGATTACTGGTATCTGGATCTTGTTTCCACCTTTGTAGGTTGGAATGGGCCTATGATCTTCAATGGTTAGGTTCAATCCTTCAACCTTGTGGTATCTCAACTCAATATCCCAGTAAATGCACGACTCTTCTTCTTCTTGGTCGACGAGGTAGTTCAAAGCTTCCTGAGCTTCTTCGGTTAGGAATGGAACTATCTCAGGTTTTCTGAAAGGTGCAAGTGCCAGATAAGACTCCGTCTCTAGCTCTTCCGTCTCGATGACGCTCAACCAATGGATACTATTGGTATGGACCTTAGTATTCCAATGCTGACAGTTCTTGAGCCAATGGTACAGCTTGAAGGTGCTGTATTTAGCTACTCTTGGGTTTAGTACCAACCAATCGGGCTTGTACAGAAGTCTCGTCGGGATATACTCCTCTTCCACCTCCGTTCCTGGTTGAAATTCGTCTGGTGCTCCAGGTAAATGTAAACCTAGGAACTCAAAGTCTGCTTCTGCGTATCCACGTAAAGTCTTGCGGATATAATCACCAACGTCCTCTCTTTCGTATCCCTTTTCGTCAGGGTCAGCGTAGTCGTTCTTGATTTCGTCGAGGTACCACTCGTCGGTTCCGAGTTGTAACCAGCGGGCACGTTTGGCAATAGGCGAGAGTAAAGGCACTAAAATACAACAATCAAACGAAGTAAAGGGTGCAAACGATATGCCAAGAAGCGCTGAGAACAATGGTAAACGATACAAAAGTTAATATTATCAGCGATGCGCTGATATTTAGGTTTGCGCTTGGTATTCTCCTTGGATCGTACTATGCGTTTTGATTTGGACTCCGCCTTGGGTTGTCCTCCTTCGTAGGTTCCTTGACCTGAAACTGCTTGGAGTTCCTCTCCTTATGGATGCAGGATCCGGGGTGACGAGCTGTGCGCCTCTTTAGGTTCTGATGACCTTGGGGATTGCCTTGAATACCCTCCTTAGTGGTACTGGTACCTGGTAACCTGCCTTGAGGAAACCTCGTTATTGGTTCTGGACCAGAGGCTGTTGGAAACCTCTTCCTGGTGGACGTCCCAGTCAGTGCGTCTTAGCGCAGAGGAAGCGTGTGAAGATAACCTTGATCCTCAGCTTGATCAGTGCAACGAGGAGGTTATCAGGGTCGCGTTACTTACTTTTGATTTAAAAAGGTAAGGGCAAATAGGCTATGTTGATTTATCTTATTTTACGTAGTGATGTTAAATTTAAGGCTTGAAACTATTTGTGAGCTCTCTGAGAGTTAGCTCATTCGGGTTTCTACGATTAAACACGTTTTCAATCCCAAGTTTGATTGAATAGTGTCAGGGGGTCTTCTGACACCTCCCCTATGGGGTACCTACCTGTAGGGCTGTAGGATTTCAGAATCCTGGCTCCTCTGTAGGATCTGAGTAGCCAGATACCTTCAGGTATATACTGTAAGACACCATGCAAAATTTGGTGGTGTTCTGATAACTCTACCTAGAGTTATAAATAATATCGTGTAGGGTTTCGTACGTCGACGAAACCTACCTCTTGGTAGAATTCACTGATGAATTGAATTACGGGTGTTCGTAGAGAGAGAAATATTTGACTGTGGTGACTGTAGGTCCTCTGTCAATATTTCTCTTAAAAATAAATTTGTGATACGTATTTTCCGGTACACTCTGTAGAGCTACGTACGTGACGTGTACGGGTTAGGCAGAAAATAGTCACCTGCCCTTCTCATAAATGAGTAGGCTGTAGCAGGTGCTGCAAATCTTGTGTGTAGTACTGCTCTACGTAGAAGTACGGCATTCGTGGACGGGCGTGCTTGTAGTTTGTCTGTAGGTAGTCTGTATAATCATTCTTAAGGTATGAGGAAACGTACCGGTAGCGTTTATTATTATATTTAGTATATTACATGTACGTGGCTGTTAGTAGGTACGGTGTTAGGGGTATAGGTAGCCTGGCGGTAGCGTACGGTGGTGCATTAGCCGTCCGCTGTGCGTTGTCCGTCTGCTGCATTGCTCCTAATTGGTAGTATATGTAGTATATCCTCACACTCCCTCATTTCGTCATATCTGTATAGAGTGATCATGTTACCATCCCATCACCTTTACCCTCAAACTTTTGAAAAGGCTTTCATCTAAGGGTTTGGTAAATATGTCTGCTATCTGATCCTTGGTTCCTACATGGTAGATGCTGACAGTCCCTTTCTTGACTTCCTCTCTAAAGTGATGGTATTTGATGTTCAGGTGTTTAGTTCTTGGTCTCATTTTTGGCACTTTCGCTATCTCAATTGCTCCTGCATTGTCTTCAAAAACTTTGCAATGTATCTTTGGTGGGTTGGTTAGTACTGGTATGCCATGGTCATGTGCTTCTTGTAATAACCACATAATTGGTAGTACCTCCCTCATAGATTGAGATAGTGCTATGTACTCAGCTTCAGTGGTGGATAAGGCAATCTCAGTTTGCATCTTGGAGGCCCAGTGCATGGGGCATCCAGCATATCTAATGACATATCCCATTCTGGATCTTGCTGTGCATGGGTCATTGCTGGCTGTCTTATTGCTCCATTCTGATGCGTGTGCTGAGTCAACCCAACATTCCAAACCACTTTTGTCTGGTTTCATAATGAGTCCTTTGTCTTTTGTTGCTAGTAGATATCTTCCAATTCTTTTGACTGCTTCAGCATGTTTGGTTTTAGGATTAGCACTGAACCTAGCACATTGGTGTACTGCACATGCTATGTCTGGTCTAGTTGACTTCTCTAGATATAAGAGCTTTCCTATAACCTGCCTGTAGTTAAAGCTTTTGGATTCATCATGGTTTGGTTCTTCATCATGGCTAGTCAATATAACTGTGGTGAGTGATGGAGTTGTTCTAGTAGTTGGTTGATTACTTGTTTTGACATCCACTAGTCCTAAGTCCTTCAATATTGAATTTGTCAATGTTGGTTGTGACCATTCCATGGTTCCATCTGAGTTTCTTACGATCTTGATTCCTAAGTAATCACTTAGATCTCCTTGGTCCTCAATCTTAAATGTTGCATCTAGCTTCTTGTAGATTGACTCAATCTCCTTCTTATCTGGTCCTAGGAGGATAGTGTCATCTGTATAGACTATAAAGATTGTTGTCCCATGGTAGAATACACATTCATCATGTTCACTTGGTTTGAATCCCAATTTAATCAAGTTCTTTCTCAAATGTTGATACCATACTCTACCTGCTTGTTTCTGACCATAAAGGTTCTTGTCTAACCTTAGAACGTGTTCCTTCTTTTCTTCTTCAGTTAAGTTTAAACCTTCAATTGAGAAACCTGCTGGTAGTCTCATATACAATTCTCGTTCAATATCAGCTTGTGGAAATGCTAGTACAAAATCAAGTTGTCTTGTGTGCCAATTGTTTATGATGGCTAATGTCATGAAGAATCTAATGGTTGCCCATCCGACTACTGGTGCATAAGTCTCTTCATAATGTACTCCTTGAACTTGCTCCTTTCCATTGACATTAAGTCTTGCTTTGTATTTGCTGATTTCTCCTGTGGATGGTTTTCTTTTCCTTTTCATTTGCCATACACTGGATAATAGTGGTACTCCACTTGGCATGTCAGCTTTCTTGATGAGTTTGTATGTTCCTTCTTTGTAATGTGCTGTGCATTCATCTTGCATAGCCTCTAAGAATTTGTTTCGGTCAGGTTCTCTCATTGCCTGATGATGATACATGGTATCAGGATCAGTTGATGCTTTGAAAGCTAGTAGATCCGTTTCACACCATTTGTCTTCATCTTGGTAATCATATTCTTCCAATAATGATTCAAAAGCAGTGTATTGCAATCTTTCTGGTGGTCTGGATATTCTTCCTGATCTTGTTACATATTCTCCTTCTCCTGGTGAAGGTGTGACATTTTGTTCTGCTGGTGCATCATCTGCAATAGATGTTTCATCTTCTTCATCAGCAGAGTCGTTGTCTTCTTCGTTTATTTCAGCATTATCCATATCTCCCTCATAACCTCCCTCATAAGGTTGTGTTAGAACAATTGGTGGTATTACCTCA
>Ga0209668_10001191_pt1 | contig 11042 bp, 12 predicted proteins | sample FrelakmetPLP11PL_FD_187150 | JGI IMG/M metagenome (GOLD analysis project Ga0209668, IMG submission 187150) | Freshwater lake sediment microbial communities from the University of Notre Dame, USA, for methane emissions studies - PLP11 PL (SPAdes)... | ecosystem: Environmental > Aquatic >... | reverse complement strand
CAAAATCGCTATAGCAGTCATGGGCATGTTTGTCGCTGGCGGAGCCTTTGCCGCGCCGCCCGACTGGAGCAAGGTCCCCGAGCGCAAGATCAAGCTGTTCTACCCCGGCCAGTCGAGCCTCGAATGGGTGATGAACAAGAACGACCATTCGGCCGTGCCCGACATCGTCGACAAGAAGCGCCCCTGCGCCAAGTGCCACGAGGGCGATGCCAACGAGATCGGCGACAAGATCGTCGCCGGCAAGCCGGTCGGCAGCTCGAAGGTCTCGCTGGAACCGAAGCCGCCGGCCGGCAAGGTTGGCTGGATTCCGGTTACCTTCAAGGCGGCGCATGACGGCGAGAAGATCTACTTCCGCTTCGAGTGGGTGCCGCCGAAGAACGGCGATGTCAAGATGGACAAGAAGAACGAAGTCAAGCTGGCCATGATGTTCGACGGCGGCGGCACGGTCGAGGGCGCCGATCTGAACGGCTGCTGGGGCACCTGTCACAGCGATCTGCGCGGCATGAAGGACGCCAAGGACGACAAGAAAACCAAGTACATCAAGGGCGCCGACCTCGCCGGCGGCAAGTTCATGGACCTGATGCAGTATCGCAGCGGCAAGGGCGAGAAGCCGGTGGATGGTCACGTTGCCGACAAGCGCGTCATGGAAGGCGGCAAGGCGCTGGTCAAGGCCGAGGGCGTCAAGGAAGGCAACAAGTGGGTCGTCACTTTCGAACGCAGCCTCGCCGGCGGCGCCCCGGGTGACCACACCATCAAGGCCGACAAGATCTACAACTTTGGCTTCGCGATTCACGAAGACTTCTCCGAAGCACGCTACCACTACGTCTCGCTCGGCTACCAGTTCGGCCTCGACAAGACCGTGGACGGCGTCAAGAGCTATTACAACGTCACCAAGCAATAATCGTGAATGCACGATCCGGCAGTTCAAATCATCATCAGGAGGAGACAACGATGAAACAGCGATGGAGCATGGGGGTTCTGGCGGCAGGCGCCCTGTCACTGTCGGCGACGGCTTTTGCCGCCGCGCCGACGCCCGAAATGATTTCGTTTTCCTGTGCCGGCTGTCACGGTACAAACGGCGGCAGCGCCGGCTTGACCATGCCGAGCCTGGCCAGCCAGTCGAAGACGGCGATCGTCGACGCGATGAAGAAATTCAAGAGCGGCGAACGCCCGTCCACCGTCATGGGGCGCCTGGCCAAGGGCTATTCCGACGCTGACATCGAAAAGATGGCGGAATTTTTCTCGAAGCAGAAGTTCCATCCCACGCAGCAGGTCGTCGACGCCACCAAGGTCAAGCGGGGCGCTGCCCTGCAGGAAGCCAACTGTTCGCGCTGTCACCTCGAGGACGGCAAGGAAGGCAAGGATGACACGCCGGTGATGGCCAGCCAGTGGCTGACCTACCTGCAGATGCAGATGGATCTCTATCAGTCAGGCAAGCGCAAGATGCCGGAAAAAATGGCCGAGAAGGTCAAGCCGCTGTCCAAGGAAGATATCGAAGCGCTGCTCCATTTCTACGCCAGCGTCAAATAAGGGAGAACACAACATGACATTGGATCGCAGAAGTTTTATCAAGGTATTGGGCAGCGCTTCCGGCCTGGCTCTCGCCGGCTGTGCCGCACAGGGCCCCGTCGGCTCGACCACCGAAATCATGCCCAAGGGTGCCGCCCGCCGCGTCGTCGTCATCGGCGGCGGCTTCGGTGGTGCGATTGCCGCCAAATATGTACGCATGCTCGACAAGTCGATTGAAGTGGTACTGATCGAACAGAACAGGCAGTTCATCTCCTGTCCGTTCAGCAATTTCTACATTGCCGGCCTGATGAACGACATGTCGACGCTGACCATCGGCTACGACAAACTGGCGGCCAATCACGGCATCAAGATGGTCTACGGCGTCGCGACCGCGATCGACCCGGCCGCCAAGAAGGTGGTGACCACCGAAGGCACGCTGACCTATGACCGCCTGATCGTTTCTCCGGGCATCGACTTCCGCAACGAGGAGGTCGAGGGTTATACCGCCGATTCCGCGAACATCATTCCGCACGCCTGGAAGGCCGGTGCGCAAACCACGCTGCTGCGCAATCAGTTGCAGGCCATGCCCGACGGCGGCAAGGTCATCATCAGCATGCCGCTGGTCCCGTATCGCTGCCCGCCCGGCCCCTACGAGCGTGCCAGCCTGATCGCCAACTACCTGAAGAAGCACAAACCCAAGTCGAAGGTCATCCTGCTCGACGCCAACGCGGACGTGGTCGCCAAGAAGCCACTGTTCATGAAGGCCTGGAACACCTATTACAAGGGTATTTTCGAGTACATTCCCGGCAAGAAGGTGACTGGCGTCGACGTCGCCAACCGGACTCTGCTCGTCGAAGGCATCGAGGAATTCAAGGGTGACGTGGTCAACTTCATTCCGCCGCAGCGGGCGGCCGCCATCGCCGCCAAGGCAGGCCTGATCGGCGAGGACAAGAAGTGGTGTCCGGTCAATGTGACCACCTTCGAATCGACCCTGCAGAAAAACGTCCATGTCATCGGCGACTCCTCGATCGCCGGCGCCATGCCGAAATCAGGCTACTCCGCCAACTCCCAGGCCAAGGTCTGCGCCATCAACGTCGTGGCCTTGATGAACGGCAAGGAGTTGACGGAACTGTCGGGCATCAACGTCTGCTACAGCGCGATTTCCGATCACGAGTCGATCAGCGTTGCCGGTGTCTATACGGTGAAGGACGGCAAGATCATCGGGGTACCCGACTCGGGCGGCATTTCCCCGGTAGATTTCTCGATGACCAAGGCAGAGCACGCCTACGGCGAAAGCTGGCTGAGAAACATTCTCACCGAGATGTCGACCTGATCACCAGGCGCGCGACGAACACGAACCCCGCTGCGGCGGGGTTTGTTTTCTGGAATACCGGTAATGTCTTCCGGTAATATCGCGCTGGAGCAAGAACAGGACATGTCCAGTTCAACTCACATCCAACAAGGAGAAACAAGATAATGCGGGCACTCAAATCGATACTGGCGATCATCGGCGCCATCGCAATCACCCTCGCCGTCGTCGGCTACGTCAAATACAAGCAGTTCATGAGCGAACTCGACCCCGAGGCAGGACGCGTCTTTTCGGAAATGTACGAAAAATTCGAACCATCCAAAGACTGGGCGAACGCCATGATGTGGTCGTTCCCGGTGGCCAAGGGCATCAGCCCCGAGGAGGTCAAGCGCTCGTTGAACAGCCTGGCTTACGAACGCAACCTGTTCTTCGCCGGCGAGGCGCCATTCCACAAGCAGGCCGAGGCCGCCACCGGCAAACCGTATCGCTACACGAATTTCATGAGCTTCTGCGATGTCCGGGTCGGCATGATGATGATCGATTACAACGACAAGTACTCCGCGTACATGCCGTGCCGCATCGCCATCGTCGAGGACAAATCCGGCCAGGTCTGGCTGCATTCGATGAATCTCGACTTGATGATCTACGGTGGCAAACCCCTGCCGCCGGAAATGAAAGAGCAGGCACTCAAGGTGCGCAATACGCTTTACGGGATCATGAAGGCGGCCGCCGAAGGCGACTTCTGACCGTTCCCGCCCGTCGCGCAACTCAAGTGTGGCGCGACGGGCGGTCGGCGAAAAGCCGGATCTACTTCATCAGCCTGGCCAGCATGGTGCCGTCGGCCGGTACCAGCGCATGCGCGGCTGGTGTTACATGGACCGTCGCCTTGCCCGCCAGCGGTGGCACGTTGTTGAGATCCTGGCTGAATCCCGGCACCACGAAATCGCCGAGACCGAAGGGCGCAGCCCGCACCAGCGACACATACTCGATGCGCGGATGCGGTTGCGTGTTGAGCCAGTAAAGCGCGCTACCCGGCACCGCCGGCGACAAATCGAGCAGCACTGGCCAGGAATCCTTGACGGCATAGTAATCGCGACCGCCGAAAATGTCCTTGACGAAGCCGACCGGACCCCTTTCATGCGTCGCATCGAGCGCCTGCAGCGCGCGCTCGGTACCCAGATGCGGCGAGGCGATGGTGATCAGGCGGGTAACGCCGGAGGCCGGATCGCGAACCAGTGCCATGCGCGCCACCACACCGCCGGCCGAATGGCCGACCAGCGTGATCGACTCCTTGCCATGGCGAGACTTGAGCGCGCGCAGGGCGGCGAGCAGCATGTCGGACTGCACCCACAGCGGCGCGGTCGATGGCAGCTCGATGCTGTAGGTCACTTTCGCCGCGCCGGGTACGGGGGAAGGCAGGGCCATGACGCCGTTGCGCGGGAAAATGACGCCGGTGGGTTGCCAGCCATTGTCCGCCAGTACCGCATTGACGCCGCTGAACTCCCAGGAACCGGCATTGCCCAGATAGCCGTGCACCAGCAACGCCACATCGGCGCGAACGCCCTGGGTCAGGCCGGCGAACAACACACAGAAAACGAGCAGCAACTTGCGCATGATAATTTCCTCCCTCGTAGATTAGCGCATTCTAATACAAGCCGCCGGTTTTGTGGACCTCGATGCAACGTCGGCAAATGCCACTCAAGTAGTTGATTCATAACGGCATAAAAATTTTACTTCCGGCGAAACCCGTTGCCAGCGAAGCTCGGTTACCATGCTTGAACGGCCAGCAGGCACACGGCTTGCGCTGACATGAACAAGGCACAAAATCCGGCCGGATCGCGTATCAACCACACGGAGGAGATGTCACGATGAAACTGCTACCCGCTACCATCACCGCACTGAACCTGCTTGCGGCAGCCGGCGCCGCCCATGCCGCCGATCCGGACCTGGCGCGCAATCTTGCAGCCACCTGCGCCACCTGCCACGGCACCAATGGCCAGGCGGTTCAGGGCGCCGGCATGGAGGCATTGGCCGGCATGGACAAGGCCAAGGCCCTGCAGAAACTGAACGAATTCAGGAGCGGTGCAAAGCCAGCCTCGATCATGCACCAGATATCGAAGGGCTTTACCGACGAGCAGCTCGATCTGATGGCTGCCTATTTCGCTGCGCAAAAGTAGGGGGACAAAGCATGATGCTCATGAAAAGGCGAGATTTCCTGAAGCTCGGCGCGGCGGCAGGGAGCATGGCTGCGCTGTACGGTTGCGCGGCCGGCGGCAACAAGGCCAGCGGTCATGTCGTCGTGGTCGGCGGCGGTTACGGCGGCGCCACGCTGGCCAAATATCTGCGCCTGTGGAGCGCGGGCGGTGTCCAGGTGACGCTGATTGAGCGCAATCCGGCCTTCGTCTCGTGCCCGATGTCCAACCTGGTCATTGGCGGGTTCAAAACCATGGAAGACATTACGGTCAGCTACGACAATCTGAAGAACAAGTGGCAAATCCGCGTCATCCAGGATGACGTGGTCGCGGTCGACGCCGCAAAACGTTCGATTTCCCTGGCCCGGGGCGGCAACATGACCTATGACCGGCTGGTGCTGTCGCCCGGCGTGGATTTCATGTTCGACCAGATTCCCGGCCTGAACAATGCCGCCGCCCAGTCGACGATTCTCCATGCCTGGAAGGCCGGTCCGCAGACCGTCGCGCTGCGCAAGCAGCTGGAGGGCATGAAGGATGGCGGGGTTTTCGCGATCTCGATTCCCAAGGCGCCGTTCCGCTGCCCGCCGGCGCCCTACGAGCGCGCCTGCCTGGTCGCCAGTTACTTGAAGCAGCACAAGCCGAAATCGAAGGTGATCATTCTCGATGCCAACGAGGAGGTGGCATCGAAGAAGGACTTGTTCACCAAGGCCTGGGCCGATCTCTACAACGGCATCGTCGAATACCGCCCTGAAAACGAAGTGAAGGATGTCGAGCCGGGCGCCAACACCGCCATCACGGAATTCGACAAGCTCCGGGCAGATGTCCTGAATGTGATTCCGCCACAACGTGCCGGCGATATCGCGACGAAATCGGGCCTCAAGCTGATCAACAATCGCTGGGTGGATGTGAATTGGTTGACGATGGAGTCGACCAATACGCCGAATGTTCACGTCCTGGGCGATGCGGTGTTCCCGGCGCCCGTCATGCCGAAGTCGGGAAATATGGCGAACCAGCAGGGCAAGCTCGCGGCGGCGGCGATCCTGAACCTGTTGGCTGGCCAGTCGCCGAATCCGACGCCGGTGGTGATGAATGCCTGTTACAGCTTCATGAATCCGAAGAGCGCCGCCCATATCACCTCGGTCCACACCTACGACGCAGCGACCAAAACCATGCAGCCGGTCAAGGGTTCGGGGGGTGTCTCGGCAGCGCGCAATGAAATCGAAGCCAAGTTTGCGCTGGGCTGGGCGAAGAACATCTGGGCCGACATGCTGGCCTGAGTTTGCCTGTCTCAATCAAGAAAGGCCGCATCACGCGGCCTTTTGTCCACCCTGCACCCTGTTAATCGAGTGTCGCGATGTACTCGGCGACGGCATGCGCTTCCAGTTCCGTGAGCTTGGAGGCAACGGTATGCATCACCGCGTTGTCGTTGGTGCGCTCACGCTTGCCAAACTGCTTCAGTTGATCCTCGATGTAGCGCGGGTGCTGGCCGGCCAGGCGCGGCAGTTGCGGGGTGCCATGGCCTTTGGCGCCATGACAGGTGGCGCAGCCCGGCAAACCGGAGAAGGAATTTCCCTTGTCGAAGATATAGCGTCCGACTGCGAGAATTTCGGTGTTCGCCGGCTTCCTCGCAAGCGCCTTCTTTTTCTCGAAAAATTCGCCCAGCGCCTTCATCTCGACCGGCGTCAGATCTTCCGCCTGCGGCTTCATGGTTTCGCTCTTGCGCTTGCCGCTCTTGAAATCGGCAAGCTGCCGCGCCACGTACTCGCCATGCTGGCCGGCAAGGCGTGGATAGACAGGGCTGGCTGACTCGCCCTCCATGCCATGACACATGAAGCAGCGCCCGGAAACGATTTCCTCGGCACGCACCTGCTCCGCCCTGGTATCCGCCAGCGCCGGCATGCCGGACAGAGCAGCCAAGGCAGCCATCGCCGCCGGAATGGAAGGCAAGTAACGCAATTGGTTTCCCCTTGTCGCAAACGATTGATCACTCTAGCGCCACATGGTAGTTCGCCTGCCCGGCGATTTCAATCAAGCGCCATCCCGGCACCCGGCAGCAATATCAAACGTGCTGTCAAAAGGGGTAGACGCGGCGGCGCAACGGCGCGAAGATTCGGCTTCGAACTGCAATCCCGGCAAACATCCGGACCGACGCGCCCGGAAGCCTGAACCGCCGGATTCCGGATACTGTCCAATCCGCTACGCTCAAGAACGATTAACCCTCAGGAGACATCATGCGCCTGCCCCTCATTGCCCTCCTCGCCCTGCTTCCCGTCGCTGCCTACGCTGCGGACCCGTGGGGAAAAGTCGATCTGGCAACCGGTAAAACGGTTCACGAAAAGTCATGCACCAGTTGCCACGTCAACAAATACGGTGGTGATGGCAGCAAGATCTACACCCGTGACGGGCGCAAGATTTCCAACAAGCAGGAATTGCTGCAGCGTGTTGGATCCTGCAATGCCATGATCAACGCCGGCCTTTTCCCGGAAGAGGAAGGCGCAGTCGCCGCTTGGCTGAACCAGCAGTATTACCACTTCAAGAACTGACATGGGGAGGCGTTTCAACAGCACGCCGCGCAAGGTTCAGCGTTGCCTCCTGCCGGCGTTGCTGGCGTTGTCCGCCTTCGCTTCGGCCGCCGGCAACGACCTGCCGGCGGCGGTCGACCTGCGCGCCGAGGCGGCCCAGGCCAAACGTGCCGGCGGCCGCCCGCTGATCGTGGTGTTCAGTCGTGCTGAATGCCGGTATTGCGAAACGGTCAAGCGCGATTACCTGATACCGCTGGAAAAAAATCCCAGCTTTCACGGCGTGATGATCCGCCAGATCAATCAGGACAGTGACGCGGCGCTGACCGATTTCCGTGGCAAGAAAACCACCCAGTCCAGCTTCGCCAGCGCGGAAAAAATCAATCTGGTACCGGTCGTCGCTTTCTATGGCCCGAATGGCAAGGCGCTGGCCGATCCGCTCGTCGGTGCCGGGCTACCGGATTTTTACCAAAGCTATCTGGAAGACGCGATCGCGAAATCCACGGTCGCCCTCAAGGCGCGTTGAAGCAATTGAAAACCGGCGCTTGTGGCCGGTCGACCGCGCTGCGCAGCAAGTACCCTTGGAGCGCACCAATCATCTGAGTACCAGCGCCAAGGCCAGCGGCAGGAAAATCAGCGCGGCGAGGTTGCCAATCAGCACGATCGACGCCACGCGTTCAGGTTCCTGCCGGTAGCGCTCGGCAAACAGGAAATTCAGCACCGCCGGCGGCAAGGCGCCGAAGACCAGCAGCATCGCTGCCTCCCTCCCCTGCAGGCCGAGCAACTGGATGATGCCGGCGGCGATCGCCATGCCGGCCAGCGGCCGCAGCAACGCACTGCCGGTCGCCAGCCTCCATTCATGGAACGAGACATCGGTCATCCGCACGCCGAGCGAGAAGAGCAACAGCGGCACCGATACGTCGCCGAGCATCTTGATGGCGATGATCAGCGGCTGCCAGATGGGAATCTTGAGCATTGCCACGGTCAACCCGGCAATTGCGGCAAAAACCACCGGCACGCGCCACAGTGTCAGCAGGCGCGCCGTCGGGTCGAGCAGGCGGGCGCCAAACGTGAAGTGCAGGGTGTTTTCGACCATGAACAGGATCACCGCCGCCGGCAGCGCATCCTCGCCCCACGCCAGCACGGCGAGCGGCAGGCCGATATTGCCGGAATTGTTGAACATCATCGGCGGCACCAGCGTCTTCGGCTGGACACCGGTCATCCTGGCGATTGGCCAGGCAAGCAGCCCGCAGGCCGCCAGCATCAGGAAGGCGCCCAGCGCCAGCGGCGCGAACGCTGCGAGATCGAACGACTTGCCTGCCATCGCCGCAAACACCAGCGCCGGGACGAAGACATCCATGTTGAGCCGGTTGGCCACCGCCATTTCCGGCTTGTGGTGGCGGGCGTAGAAATAGCCGGCCGCAACAATCCCGAAGATCGGAAAGAGGATCGCGACGAGACGCAGCGGCAGGCTGTCCGGCGTCACAGAACGTAACGCGAAAGATCCTCGTCGGCTGCCAGGTCACCCAGGCGCTGATTGACGCAGGCGGCATCGATGACCAGCTTTTGCTGGCCGACCTTGCCGGCTTCGAAGGAAACCTCCTCGAGCAGCTTTTCCATCACCGTATGCAAGCGCCGGGCACCGATATTTTCGGTTTTCTCATTCACCTGATAGGCGATCTCGGCCAGCCGCCTGACGCCGTCCTCGGCGAATACGAGTTCGACCCCCTCGGTTTCGAGCAATGCCTGGTATTGCCGGGTCAGGCAGGCGTCGGTCTGGGTCAGGATGCATTCGAAATCGGCGACCGACAGCGAATCCAGCTCGACGCGGATCGGGAAACGTCCCTGCAGTTCGGGAATCAGGTCGGACGGCTTCGACAGGTGGAAAGCGCCGGACGCAATGAACAGGATGTGGTCGGTCTTGATCATGCCGTACTTGGTCGACACCGTGGTGCCCTCGACCAGCGGCAGCAGGTCACGCTGCACACCCTGGCGCGAGACATCGGCGCCCTGCATTTCGGAACGGCTGGCGATCTTGTCGAGTTCGTCGAGGAAGACGATACCGTTCTGCTCGACCGCCTTGACCGCCTCCAGCTTGACCTCCTCGTCATTGACCAGCTTGGCCGCTTCCTCGTCGGTCAGCAGTTTCAGGGCTTCGCTGATCTTCAGCTTGCGCGATTTCTTCTTGCCGCCCCCGATGTTCTGGAACATGCCCTGGATCTGCTGGGTCAGTTCTTCCATGCCGGGCGGCGCGAAGATTTCCGCCTGCATGCTCGGCGCGGCGACGTCGATTTCGATTTCCTTGTCGTCCAGTGCGCCTTCGCGCAGCTTCTTGCGGAATTTCTGGCGCGTGCCGCCATCGGTTGCGGTCGACCCGGTATTTTCATCGGAAAACCCGGAACCGCGGGCCGGCGGCAACAGGACATCGAGGACGCGTTCCTCGGCGGCATCCTCGGCGCGCGCCCGCATCTGCTTGATCGCCCGCTCGCGGTGCGACTTGATGGCGATTTCCACCAGGTCGCGGATGATCGTCTCGACGTCGCGCCCGACATAGCCGACTTCGGTAAACTTGGTCGCCTCGATCTTGATGAAGGGCGCGTTCGCCAGGCGCGCCAGACGGCGGGCGATCTCGGTCTTGCCGACGCCGGTCGGGCCGATCATCAGGATGTTCTTCGGCGTGATTTCCGAGCGCAGCGGCTCGGCGACCTGCGCCCGCCGCCAGCGGTTGCGCAAGGCGATGGCCACCGATTTCTTGGCGTTGTTCTGGCCGACGATATGTTTGTCCAGCTCATGGACAATTTCCTGCGGGGTCATTTCCGCGCCGCCACTCATTCCAGCACCTCGATCGTGAAATTGCGGTTGGTATAGATGCAGATGTCGCCGGCGATCTCCAGCGACTTGGTGACGATGTCGCGCGGCGCCAGTTCGCTGTTCTCGAGCAAGGCGCGCGCCGCGCTCTGCGCGTAGGCGCCGCCCGAGCCGATGGCAACGATGCCCTGCTCAGGCTCCAGCACATCGCCGTTGCCGGTGATAACCAGCGAGCTTTCGCGGTCGGCCACCGACAACATGGCTTCCAGCCGGCGCAGGGCGCGGTCCGAGCGCCAGTCCTTGGCCAGTTCGACGGCCGAGCGCAGCAGGTTGCCCTGGTGCTTTTCCAGCTTGGCCTCGAAACGCTCGAACAAGGTGAAGGCATCCGCCGTGCCGCCGGCAAACCCGGCGAGGATGCGGCCCTGATACAGCCGCCGCACCTTTTTCGCGGTGGCCTTGATGACGATGTTGCCCAGCGTGACCTGGCCGTCGCCGCCCATGGCGACGGAACTGCCCCGGCGCACCGACAGGATCGTCGTGCCGTGATATTGCTCCATGGTTTTTCCTGACCCTTAAGACTTGGGAACGATGATGCGGGCGAATTTGTTGATGCCGACCACGGCCATCAGCTCCGCCACCAGATGATTCGGGCTACGGATCGTGACCTCGCGCCCGCTGCCCTTGAGGGGCGACAGCCGATTGACC